>JAESFV010000236.1_pt1 | contig 54878 bp, 40 predicted proteins | sample 9269471 | NCBI WGS metagenome assembly JAESFV01 (sample SAMN14502647, study PRJNA617108) | algae metagenome | isolation source: Symplocastrum torsivum CPER-KK1 and co-occurring heterotrophs from... | place: USA: Central Plains Experimental Range, Colorado | collected 2001-01-01
CGGCTGAGCTGGGCTCACGGCGCCAGCGGCGGCAGTATCATCGGGCTGCGCAGCGGATCGTTGGGAATGTCCACCGGCGGCGCCAGCGGCGGCGCGGCGCTGCCGGGCACCATCGCCCCCGGCGGGGTGTATTGCCCATAATAGGATTGCGGCGCGGCCGGCCGGGTGGGGCTCGCCGGCGCGCGCGGGGCGACGGGTGTTGCCGGCGCCCGGCGCGGCGCGGCAGCCGGTGACGCCGCGCGCGGCGCCGCCTGCGGGGCCGGCGCCTGCGAGGGATTGGACCGGCGCAGCGGCCCAGCGTCGGTCGCCTCGCCGCCATCGGTCAGCGGCGTGCGGCCATATTCCGCCTCCAGCCGCTTGGTTTCCCGCTCCAGCGCCCGCATGTTGATGGCGGTGCTCAGCGCGGTCAGGTCGAAACGCCGATCCGGCGCGGCAAGCGGGCCCCGCCACTGCACGGCCGCGGCCGGAGCGGCCGGCAGGCCCACACTGGCGACATCCTGCATCTCCAGCGTGGCCTCGAAGCTCAGGGCTGGAATATCGAGCGCGCCGCTGAGGCCAAAACGCTGGTCGCCCGTCGCCAGACGGGCGGCGCTGGTACGCGCCACGCCATCGACCACGCTAACCGCGCTTTCGACCCGCGCCAACTTGAGCGGCGCGCGCGCCAGGCCGTCGCTCAGCAGTTGCGCCAGGCGCTGCTGGTCGGGCGGCGGACCACGCTCGGTCGCCAGCATCACATATTGCAGCGCCTTCGGGTCGCTCTGGTCGACCTCCAGCCCCTCGATGGCGAGGCTGCCCTGCCCCTGCAGCTGGCTCGCCAGCGCGAAGGGCGAATTGCCCCGCCCGGTGACGTCAAGCGTGGTGCTCACACGGCCGCGCAGCTTCGGCTGCGTAACACCGAGGGCCGCAAAAAGCGCCGCGCTGTCGGCGCTGGTCAGTCCCAGCCGGCCGTCGAACTGCACGGCCTCGCCGGCGCGGCCAAGGTTGAACTTGCCGGCGAACGTCCCCCCGGCCAGCGTGCCGGTGGCGCTCTCCACTGCGAGCCGGCCCTCGGCGAGCCGCGCCACGATTTTCGCCTCGCCAAGCCCTAGACCGCCGGGAAGGTCGAACCGCCCGACACTGAGCTTCAGCTCGGCGGCAACAGTCGAGAGTGGCGCCGGGCCGAAGCGGGCCCGCGACCATCCCTCCGCCTCGTCCGCGCCGGAAGCGCCGACGACGAGCCCCAGCGCTGTCGCCACATTCCAGCGCGGCGTGGCCAGCTCCGCCCGCAACGGCTCGCCCGGCATGTAGGCGAGGGCGCCGTCGAGCCGCTGCTCGCCCAGCGACCCGGAAAGCGCGCGTATCCACCAACCCTCGCCCTCACGGCCAAGCGTTCCCGTGAACCGCGCGGGCACCGCGCCGGGGCCGGAGGCTCCCAGCTGCGGCACCAACGCCGCGAGGTCGGCACTCTCCAGCGTGAGGGCGAGGTCGGGGTCGAGGCGGCCAGCGGCGTCAAAAGCGGCCGTGCCCTCTCCACGCAGCCGTGTACCTGCAAAATCCAGCGTCGCCTCGATCCGCTGATCGAGATCGAGCGCGAGGCGGGCCGGACCGAGATTGGGGCGCAGGCCCGGCACGCCGACGCCGGAGAGCACGGCGCTGCCATCGCGCGCATCGAGAGCGGCCCGCCCGCTGAGCTTGCCATCCGCGCCGAAGCCGATCTGCCCGCTACCGGACAGGCCGCCGAGCCGGCCATTCGCGTCGATCGTGGTGCGACCGGCCTGCGACACCAGGGTGAGGGAAAGGTCCACCGGCGCGAGGCTCGCCTGCGTCGCGGCAAGAAACGGTTCGATCTGGGTCAGGCCGAAGGCGCTCGCCAGCCCAGGCAGGCCATCGGCGCGCGCGCCGGAGAGCTTGGCGGTAAAGCGGGCATTGCCGGTGGTGTCGGCACCGAAGCCGGCAAGCCGGCCTGAGCCGGTGAGGTCGAGGCCGGCGAAGTTCTCGATGGCGAGCCGTTCGATCCCGAGGCCGTCGGCCCCGCCCTTGAGGATGATGTCGAGGCTTTGGGCGCTGCCCCCGGCAAGACGCACCTGCCGGCCGCTGAGGCTGAGATTGAGATCCGTCGTCCCCACGCCGAGATTCACCAGACGCTGAATCGGCGGCAGCAGCGCGTCGACATCGACATCCGACGTGGTCAGCACCGCGTCGATCCGTCCACGCCCCCCGGCCGGCGGCAGCGTATAGGCCGCCGTTCCGGCAAACCGGCTCTCGCCGGCCGAAAGGTCGATCTTATCGAGCGCGAAACCGGCGGCACTGACGCTGACCTCGGCGGAAAGCCGGGCCGCACCGACCGGGAGGCTGGTGACGAGCCCGCTGGCCTGTGGCACCGCCCAGGCAACGAAGTCCGGCAGGTCCTGCGCCTCCAGCACCCCGCTGCCGCCGAACAGGGCCGCGTTCGCATCGCCGGTGCCGGCCACGCGCGGCAGGCTGCCGGAAAGCGTGATCCGTGCCCCGCCGGGCAGCCGTGCCTCCAGCGTGCGGGCGCGCCAGCCGCCGGGCGACCAGTCGAGGCCCGCCTTCACCTCGCGCGCCGCCGATCCGGCGAGCAGCACCGTGTCGCTGGAGAGATCGAGCGAGCCGACGACCGCGAGATCGGCCAATGGTGCCAGCAGGCGGGCCAGTGCATCGGTTGCCGCCAGCGGGGTTGCGCCGCCGGTCATGGCGCCGAGATCGAGCTGGCGCGCCGCCAATGTCAGGTCGAGCCGGGATTCGGGATGACCCGGCCCCGCCCCGACGAGCCTGGCAGCGCCGGAAAGCGCCACCGGCCGCTCGGCGGCGTCGAGCGTCAGATTGAGATCGCTGGCGGCAACCGCCTGCGGCGTCGCCTCCACCTTTGCCGACAGGCTCCAGGCCTTGAGCATGTCGGCACCGGCGCTGCCAGGCACGGCGGCGGTCGTGGCAGGTGGCGCGGCGCGCACCAGCGCCGCCCGGCCGCGAAAGCTCGGCGCTCCGCCGGCAAGGCTCAGCACGCCGTCGACATCGACGCTGAGCGGCGAGCCGACATTCTGCGCCCCGAGCCGCATCTTGGCGGTGCCGTCGGCGGCGAACTGCGTCAGGTTGAGCCGCACCCGGCGGCGCAGGCCGGCCGCATTGGCCTCACCCTCCAGCCGCACCGGGCCGGTGGGCCCGCCGACCTCGCCGGTCAGATCGACCTGGTCGAGCTTGAGCGTGCGTTCATTGGCGCGGTCGACGATCTCGAACGCGCCCTCGGTGACGGAGAGCGCGGCGATGCTGAAACCGCCGGGCCGGGTGACGCCGGTGGGCAGCGAGAGCTTGCCTGTGGTGTCTACGACGAGCCGGGCGCGCGGGCGCAGCAGGCCGACATGGTCGGCCACCACCTCGCCGCGCATCAGCGCGCCGAGATTGAGCCGCCCGGAGAGTTCCGCCACGGTGATGCCGGTGCCGCCGCCATCAAGGCCGATCGACACGTCGCGCAGCACCACGCGCGGTGTGGGCAGGATCTGCGCGTCGATCGGGCCACGGATGACCACGGGCGCGCCCAGGGTACGGGCCGCTTGCGCCTCGAAGGTCGAGCGCCATTGCGACCAGTCAACGACGAACGGCGCCGCGAAGGCCGCCGCGACGGCCAGTATGATGGCGCCCGCAATCGTCAACAGCAGGTTCTGCACACATCCCTCCGGCCTTTCGGCCCCGGCATCGCCGCCCTCTGGCCGATGCCTTATCACTCTACGCTAGATCATTGATGATTTTCGCGTTCTCCGCGCCGTGCACAAGGCGCGATTTGATGCAGAAGCGACACAACGGCCCTGGCGAGCCCGCGGCTGTGCCCCTCGCGCACCCCTCTCAGGGCAGGATCTTGCCGGGATTCATGATGTTCTGCGGGTCAAGCGCCTGCTTGATCGCCCGCATCGCATCCAGTGTGGCGCCACCATGCTCGGCCTCCATGTAGCCGCGCTTGCCCTGGCCCACGCCATGCTCGCCAGTGGCGGTGCCGCCCATGGCCAGCGAGCGCTTGACCATGCGCGAGATGAAGTCCTTCGCTTTCGCCACATCCTGCGGGTCGCTCATGTCGACCAGCGTCACGGTGTGGAAATTGCCATCGCCGACATGGCCGACGATCGGGGCGAGCATGCCCATCTCCTCGATGTCGCGCTTGGTCTCGTCGACGCAGTCGGCGAGACGGGAGAGCGGCACGCACACATCGGTTGCCAGCGCCTTGGCGCCGGGCTTCAGCGGCAGGCAGGCCCAGTAGGCGTCATGGCGCGCCTGCCACAGACGGGTGCGCTCCTCGGGCCGTGTCGTCCATCTGAAGCCGCCCCCGCCATATTCCGCCGCGATCTCGCTGAACCTCTCGCTTTGCTCGTGGACGCTCGCCTCCGTGCCGTGAAACTCGACGAACAGCGTCGGTTGCTCGGCGAGGTCGAGCTTTGAATAGGCATTGCAGGCCCGCACCTGCACCTCATCCAGCAACTCGATCCGTGCCACCGGCAGGCCGGACTGGATCGTGAGGATCACCGCGTCACAGGCGGCGCGGATGGTGGGAAAGGCGCAGACCCCGCCCGAGATCGCCTCGGGAATGCCGGCGAGCCGCAACGTCAGGCTGGTGATGATGCCGAGCGTGCCCTCGGCGCCGACGAACAGCCTTGTGAGGTCATAGCCGGCGGCGGATTTGCGCGCCCGCCGCGCAGTGGTGATCACCTCGCCATTGGCCAGCACGGCGGTCAGCGCGATGACATTGTCCTTCATCGTGCCATAGCGCACCGCATTGGTGCCGGAGGCACGGGTGGAGGCCATGCCGCCCAGCGAGGCATCCGCACCGGGGTCGATCGGGAAGAACAGGCCGGCATCGCGCAGATGCTCGTTCAGCTGCTTGCGCGTCACCCCCGGCTCGACGACGCAGTCGAGATCCTCGGGATGCACCGACAGCACCCGATCCATGCGCGAGAGGTCGACGCAAATGCCGCCCTGGGGGGCATTGATCTGCCCTTCCAGCGAGGTGCCCGTGCCGAAGGCGATCACCGGCACCCCATGCCGGGCGCAGGCCCGCACGACAAGCTGAACCTCCTCGGTGCTCTCGACGAACACCACCGCATCCGGCGCCTCATTGGCCAGCCAGGTAATGGTGTTGGCATGCTGCTCGCGGATCGCCCGGCCCATGGCGAGCCGCTCGCCGAAATGAGCGGAAAGGGCGGCGATCACCTCCTGCACCGGCCCCACCGGAACAGGGTCCGCCTGCGTCGCGGGACGCGCCTCGATCGTGGTTTCCATCCCGCTCTCCTTCCGCCTGGTTCCCCCGCCGCGCGGCGGCAAAGCCGGCAGCGCCAACGGCATATACCTTATCAAGGCAGGCCGCGACTCGCCCTGGCCGCCATTGCCGCGCAAAAAGCACCACGAAACCCCGCTGCCGCAAGAATTCAGTCATTCATTTGCCATCTCGGCAGGTGACGACTGCACGGAAAGTCGGCACAATGCTTGTCAATAAGGCAGCGCGGTACCTCGCGCTCGGCGGTCGGGATGGTGTCATGCTGGACGGGATCGATTTCGAACCCGTATTTTTCGCGCCCTTCGTGTCGTCCGTGATGACGGTCGACGCGGGCTGGGCCGATCACAACGGGCATTTGCATGCGGCCTTCTACAGCCTCCTATTCGACCGCGCGGTCGACGAGGCGGTGTTTCTTGTCGGGCTCGGCCCGCATCTGGTGGAGAGCCGCAGCGCCTCCTTCGTCACGATGGAGGCCCATCAGCGTTTCCAGCGCGAGCTTCGCGCCGGGCAGGAGGTGCGAGCGACGCTCCGCCTCATCAACTATGACGACAAGCGCATGCATCTGTTCCAGGAGCTGCACCACGCCCGCGAGGGCTGGATCGCCTCGACCTACGAGCAGATCGCCCAGCATGTGGAAGCCGGCACCCGCCGCGTCGTGCCCTTCCCGGACGAGGTGCTGGAACGGCTGGCGCTGATGAAGGCCGCCCATGGCGCGCTGCCGGTGCCGGAAGGGCTCGGCCGGCCGGTCAACATGCCGATCCGGCTGAGCTGAGCGTCCCGCGCGGCCAGGCCCCTCTCACCGCTCGGCGGCGGGCGTTTCGTTGCGCCCGCGATCCGCCACGAGTTCCAGCGTGGTCCAGCCCTCGATGGTGCGGCGGCGCTTAAGGCGCAGCCCCTGCGCGCGATAGGCGGCCAGCGCCGCATTGGCGTGCGAGGGCAGCAGCCCCGACAGCACCACCGTGCCGCCCGGCGCCAGAAGCAGGCTGAGCGGCCGGGCGATGCCCTTGAGCGGCGCCAGCAGGATGTTGGCGAGGATCAGGTCGTAGGGCCCCTCGCGACGAAACTCCCCCGCACCAAGCCCTGGCGCGTGCAGGAAGCGAATATGCGGCGCGGCGCGGTTGGCCACCGCATTGGCACGCGCCGTCGTCACCGCCACTGGATCGATGTCGCTGGCAAGGACTGGCGCGCGGAAAAGCCGCGCCGCCGCCATGGCGAGAACGCCGGTGCCGGTGCCGACATCGAGCGTGCGGGCCGGGCGACGCTGCTTGCCATAGGCGGCGATGGCGGCAAGGCACCCCTTGGTGGTGCCGTGATGGCCGGTGCCGAAGGCCAGTGCCGCCTCGATCTCGATGCCGATCCGGCTCGGCGCCAGCCGCCCGCGATCATGCGAGCCATGGACGACGAAGCGGCCGATGGCGACGGGGGCCAGGCCTTCCAGCGAGGCCGCCACCCAGTCCTTCTTGTCGAGCAACGAGAACACCGCCGCGGCAGCGGCCTCGGGCGACACCAGCGCCACCAGCTCGCGCACCATGTCCTCGTCGGGGGGATCGCCGAAATAGACCTCGACCGCCCAGCCCGCCCCCTCGGCGCGGTTCTCCACCTCGAAGGCGGCGGCGGCCACCTCGGCGGGGTCGAAGCTCTCGCCGAGATATTCGGCGATGGCCCGCGCCTCATGCTCGGGCGCGTCCACCCGCATCACATGCGATGCGCCATTGGGCGGCAATCCTTCGAGCATGGCGGTCCTCACGGGGTGGCAGGCGGGTTCTCAGGCGGTGCGCGCTCTGTAAGCGAGGACGCGCCCGAACGCCAGCGCGGCACCGCGACGATTGCTCCTCACGCCGCCTCGACGAAGCTGTCGACCACCTTCTTCTCGCCGGCCTTGTCGAACTGCACGGTGAGCTTGTTGCCTTCCACCGAGGCAACCTCGCCATAGCCGAACTTCTGGTGGAACACCCGGTCGCCGACGACAAAGCGCGTCGCCGGGCCGGTGGAGCGGGCGATCAGCTCGCCCTCGATGACCAGCCCGCCACGCGCCTTCTCGCTGGCCGAGAAGCGCGAAGGGCGGCCGTCGGCAAAGGCGCCCGACCCGCCGCCGGAGAAACCGCCGGAAGACCCGCCCGAGTTCCCCGCGCCACCGCGCGCGGCGTTCTGCGCCCGCTGCCAGCCGGGTGTGGAATAGGAGGAGCCGAAGGTCTGCGCCTCGTCGAAGCGGCTTGGCCCATAGCCATAGCGACCCGACTGGCCGCCGCCCCAGCCCTGGCCGCCGCGCGATTCCGTCACCTCCACGTCCTTCTCCGACAATTCGTCGAGAAACCGGCTCGGCACGGCGGACTGCCACTGCCCGTGGATGCGCCGGTTGGAGGCGAAGAACACCTTGGCCCGGCGCCGCGCCCGGGTGATGCCGACATAGGCGAGGCGGCGCTCCTCCTCCAGGCCGGCACGGCCCTGCTCGTCCAGCGCGCGCTGGTTGGGGAACACGCCCTCCTCCCAGCCCGGCAGGAACACGGTGTCGAATTCCAGCCCCTTGGCCGAATGCAGCGTCATGATGCTGACGGCATCGCCCCCGGCGCCGCGATCCACGTCCATCACCAGCGAGATGTGTTCGAGGAAGCCGATCAGGTTCTCGAACGGCTCCATAGAGCGCACGAGTTCCTTCAGGTTGTCGAGCCGACCCTGGGCGTCGGCGGAACGGTCCTTCTGCCACATCTCAGTGTAGCCGGATTCGTCCAGCACGATCTCGGCCAGCTCGTGATGGCGCATGGTGGCCATCTGTGCCCGCCAGCGATCGAAGGAGCCGACGAGGTCGCGCAAGGTGAGGCGCACCTTCGGCTTCAGTTCCTCGCTGGCCACCAGCTCGCGCGCGGCCTCGGCAAGCGGCAGCTGGGCGGCGCGGGCATGGTCGTGGATCTGCCGCAGCGCCGCGTCGCCCAGCCCGCGCTTGGGCACGTTGACGATGCGCTCAAAGGCGAGGTCGTCGGTGGGCGAGGCGATGACGCGCAGATAGGCCAGCGCGTCGCGGATTTCCGCCCGCTCATAGAAGCGCGGGCCGCCGACGACGCGGTAGTTCAGACCCAGCGTGACGAAGCGCTCCTCGAATTCACGCATCTGGAACGAGGCGCGCACGAGGATGGCGACCTGCGCCAGCGCATGGCCGGCGCGCTGCAGCTGCTCGATCTCCTCGCCGATGGCGCGGGCCTCTTCCTGGCTGTCCCAGGCGCCCGTCACCGTTACCTTCTCGCCGCTCTCGCCTTCCGAGAACAGCGTCTTGCCGAGCCGCCCCGCATTATGGGCGATGAGGTTCGCCGCCGCGCCGAGGATATGGCCGGTGGAGCGGTAATTGCGCTCCAGCCGCACCACGGTGGCGCCGGGAAAGTCGCTGTCGAAGCGCAGGATGTTGTCCACCTCCGCCCCGCGCCAGCCATAGATCGACTGATCATCGTCGCCGACGCAGCACACATTGCGCGAGCCCGCCGCCAGCAGGCGCAGCCAGAGATACTGCGCGACGTTTGTGTCCTGATACTCGTCGACGAGAATGTAGCGGAAGCGGCGGTGATATTCCGCCAGCACGTCCGGATTCTCGCGCAGCAGCCGGATGCTCTCCAGCAGCAAATCGCCGAAATCGACCGCGTTCAGCGCCTTTAGCCGCGCCTGATAGGCGGCATAGAATGCCCCGCCCCGCCCATTGGCGAAGGCAGAGCCCTCGCCGGCCGGCACCTGCGCCGGGCCGAGGCCGCGATTCTTCCAGCCGTCGATGGTGTTGGCGAGTAGCCGCGCCGGCCAGCGCTTCTCGTCGATATTCTCCGCCTGGAGCAGCTGCTTCAGAAGCCGGATCTGGTCATCGGTATCGAGGATGGTGAAGCCGGAGCGCAGCCCTACCAGTTCGGCATGCCGGCGCAGCATGCGCACGCCGATGGAGTGGAAGGTGCCGAGCCAGGGCATGCCCTCCACCTGCTCGCCGACCATGGCGCCGATGCGCTCCTTCATCTCCCGCGCCGCCTTGTTGGTGAAGGTGACGGCGAGGATCTGCGAGGGCCAGGCGAGGCCGAGCGAGAGGATATGGGCGATGCGGGTGGTCAGCACCCGCGTCTTGCCGGTGCCGGCACCGGCAAGCACGAGGACGGGGCCCTCGGTCGCTTCCACCGCCGCCCGTTGCTCGGGATTCAGCCCGTCGAGATAGACGCCGCGCCCCTGGCCGGCGTGACCGGGATTGGCCAGCGCCGCCGCACGCGCGGCGATCCCGCCTGGGCGCGGGGTGGCGGCCGGCAGGTCGAAGGGGAAGTCGGACGGATCGCCATCCGGTGTGTTTCGGGGATCGGCCAAAGGCCTGCTCTCAGTCATGATGAATGATTCTTGGCGGAACAAAATGGCACCGGCATGCCCGTTTGGCGAGGGCGCGGCGCGCGAGCGGGAATTTCAGCTCGCGCGATAGCGCAGCGCCGGCAGCACGGCACCTATATGCGCGCCCAGCGCCCGCGCCGCCAGAGAGGGGCTGGGATCGGCATAGTCCAGCGCGATGCCGATGCTGGGAAGCGCCGGCATGCCTTGCGAGACGATGTGCAGGTCCGGCGGCACCGCCATCCGGGTCAGAACGGCGATGGCATGGCCGGAGCGGGCGATGGCGATCAGGCCGGCCAGGCTGTTGCTGGCGAAGGCGACGCGGTAGCGCCGCCCCACAGACTCCATCGCCGCGCAGGCGGCGCGGTAATCAAGGGTGAGCGGGGCGGAGAGCGCCAGCGGCAGGCTGGCCTGGCCCAGCACCGAGGGCGCGGGATCATTGGCCACCCAGACGAAATCCTCCTGCCGGATCACCTCGCGGCCGGCAGGATCGGGAACCGAGACCAGCGCCATCTCGATCTGCCGCCGGTGCAGCAGCGGACGCAGTTCCAGCGTCGGGGCGCACACCATGCGCAGTTCGACATCGGGATGGAGGGCGCAGAAGCCGCGCAGAAGATCCGGCAGGAAGGCGGCCGAATAATCTTCCGGGCAGCCGAAGCTCACCGAGCCACGCAGCCCCGTCCCCACCATGTCGGCAAGGATCTCGTCATGGCGGGCGAGCAGGGCGTCGGCATGCACCAGCAGTTTCTCGCCCGCCGTGGTGAGGCGGACGCCCGAGCCGCTGCGGTGCAGGAGCGGCTGGCCGAGCGCGCTTTCCAGCCGGTGCATCTGCATGCTCAACGCCGATTGGGTGCGGCCGATCTGCAGGCAGGCGCCGCTGATCGACCCGGTGCGAGCCACGACGGTGAAGCTGCGCAGCAGGGCGAGGTCGAGATCGGGGATGAGCGTCATCAGAGCATCAATTTCACTAATATCGGAATGAAACAATATCAGTTTGCTTGACTGGGCAAGGCTCGCTAGCTCTTTGTCCTGGCCATTCGAGGGTGATCCCATGCCGCTGAACGCCGCGCCGCTGAACGCTGAATCGCTGAATGCGGACCCCGCGTTCTGGGCCGCCGCCGGCACCCACCTCACCCGCTACGGGCCGAGCTTCGAATCGATCATCGTCGAGCGGGCGGAGGGCAGTTTCGTCTATGACGCCGACGGGCGCGGCATTCTCGATTTCACCTCGGGCCAGATGAGCGCCGTGCTTGGCCACACCCATCCCGACATCGTGGCGACCGTCGAGCGCCAGATAGGCCGCGTCGCCCATCTGTTCTCGGGCATGCTCTCGCGTCCGGTGGTGGAACTCGCCTCCCGGCTCGCGGCGCTGGCCCCGGGGCTGGAGCGGGTGCAACTGCTCTCCACCGGAGCGGAATCGAACGAGGCCGCCATCCGCATGGCCAAGCTCGTCACCGGCGGCCACGAGGTCGTAGCCTTCGCTCAGAGCTGGCACGGCATGACCGGCGCAGCGGCCGCCGCGACCTACAGCGCCGGCCGCCGGGGCTATGGGCCGGTGACGCCAGGGTCCTTCGTCATTCCCGCCCCCAATTCCTACCGCCCGCGCTTTGCCCATCCCGATGGCTCCAATGACTGGCAGACCGAGCTGGACGACGCCTTTTCGCTGATCGACCGCCAGTCCACCGGGGCGCTGGCCGCCTTCATCGCCGAGCCGATCCTGTCGAGCGGCGGCATTCTCGAACTGCCGCCGGGCTACCTCCGGGCGCTGAAGCGCAAATGCGAGGAGCGCGGCATGCTGCTCATTCTCGACGAGGCGCAGACCGGCATCGCCCGCACCGGCGACATGTTCGCCTTCCAGCGCGACGGCGTGACGCCAGACATCATGACGCTGTCGAAGACGCTGGGCGCCGGCCTGCCGCTCGCCGCCGTGATGACGGCCCCCGAGATCGAGGAAAAGGCGTTCGAGAAGGGTTTTCTTTTCTACACTACCCATGTCTCGGACCCGCTGCCGGCGGCCGTCGGCGTCACCGTGCTGGACGTGGTCGAGCGCGACGGGCTGGTGGCGCAGGCGATCGCGCGCGGGGCGCGGCTGAAGGAGGGCCTGTTCGCGCTGCAGCAGCGTTATGACTGCGTCGGCGATGTCCGTGGGCGCGGCCTGCTGCTCGGGCTGGAAATCGTGCTGGACCGGGGCACCAAGGAACCCGGCTTCGAGCTTGGCGCACGCGTCATGGAAGAGGCGATGAACCGGGGCCTTAGCATGAACATCGTCAAGCTGCCCGGCATGGGTGGCGTGTTCCGCATCGCCCCGCCGCTCACCGTAACGGAGGGCGAGATCGACCGCGGGCTGGAGATCATCTTCGACTCCATCGCCGCCGCCACACGCTGATGGGGGCGCCGGCCGCGGCCTTTGCAGGCGCAGCCGGCGGACCGATCCTGGACCCAGGGTTGAGGCGATGGGGCTGTTTAACGGTGCTGGCATCGGCGGGCCGGGCATGGTCTGATCGCGCGGAATCCCGCCCGTGCCGAACCATCCAAGGCCCCCGATGTTTGAAGCCAAGTTCCAGACCTTCGCCGATTCCGCCGCCCCTGCGCTGGGCACCGCCCGGCTGAAGCTGCTGCGGGAGGAGCTGGAGCGGCGCGGGCTGGACGGCTTTCTCATTCCCCGCGCCGACGCGCACCAGAACGAATATGTCCCGCCCTGCGACGAGCGCCTCGCCTGGCTGACCGGCTTCACCGGCTCGGCTGGTGTCGCGCTGGTGCTGCGCGACGAGGCCGCGCTCGTGGTCGATGGGCGCTACACGCTGCAGGCCGCCACCCAGGTCGACACCGCCTCCTTCACCGTGGTGCCGCTGGCCGAGACCGCGCCCGACCGCTGGCTGGAGAAGCACCTGCCGGCTGGCGCCCATTTCGGCTACGACCCTTGGCTGACCACGGTGGAGAGCGAGCAGAAGCTGCGCCGCGCCGCCACCGCCGCCGGGGCTGTGTTGGTGGCAGTGGAGGGCAACCCGCTCGACGCGGTGTGGCACGATCGCCCGGCGCCGCCGCTCGCTCCCGTCACGCTGCGTGACCCCGCCCTGACCGGCGAGAGCGCCCCCGACAAGATCGCCCGGGTGCAGGCGTCACTTGCCGAGCAGAAGCTCGACGCGCTTGTCATCTCCGATCCACATTCCGTCGCCTGGGCCTTCAACATTCGCGGCGGCGATGTGAGCTTCACCCCGCTGCCGCTGTCCTGGGCGCTGATCCCCCGCGCTGGCCGTCCGACGCTGTTCGTCGACGGACGCAAGCTCTCCAATGCCGCGCGCGACGCCCTCGCCACCTTCACCGAAATCGCCGAGCCGGCACTGCTGGAGCGGGCGGTGGAAATGGCGGCCGCCGGCGGCGCCACGCTGCGCCTCGACCAGGCCACCGCTCCCTGCCTGCTGGCGGCGCGGATCGAGGCGGCGGGCGGCAAGGCTTCAAACGGGGTCAGCCCGGTCGCGCTGATGCAGGCGACCAAGAACGCCGCCGAGCTGGCCGGCATGCGCGCCGCGCACCGGCGCGACGGCGCCGCGCTCGCCCGCTTCCTCGCCTGGTTCGACGCCGAGGCCCCCAAGGGTGCGCTCACCGAGATCGACGCCGTCTGCGCGCTGGAGACGTTCCGCGGCGACACCGGCGCGCTGAAGGACGTCTCCTTCCCCAGCATTTCCGGCGCCGGACCCAATGGCGCCATCGTGCATTACCGTGTCAGCGAGGCGAGCAACCGGACGATCCGCCCCGACGAGCTTTTTCTCATCGATTCCGGCGCGCAATATGAAGACGGCACCACCGACGTCACCCGCACCCTCGTCGTCGGCACGGCCAGCGCGGAAATGCGGGACCGCTTTACCCGTGTGCTCAAGGGGCACATCGCCATTGCCCGTGCCGTGTTCCCACTCGGCATATCAGGCGCCCAGCTCGACAGCTTCGCCCGCCAGCATCTATGGGCGGTGGGGCTGGACTTCGACCATGGCACCGGCCATGGCGTCGGCGCCTATCTCTCGGTGCATGAGGGGCCGGCGCGGATTTCCAAAGCCGGCACGGTGGCGCTGGCGCGCGGCATGGTGCTGTCCAACGAGCCCGGCTACTACAAGGCTGGCGCCTATGGCATCCGGCTGGAAAATCTGGAGATCGTCGTCGACGGCCCTGTGGTCGCCGGAGCCGAGCGGACGCTGCTCGCCTTCGAGACGCTCACCCTCGCGCCGTTCGACCGGCGCGGCATTGCGCCGGCGCTGCTCACCCCGGACGAGGTCGCCTGGCTCGACGCCTATCATGCCCGGGTGCGGGCCGAGATCGGGCCGCTGGTCGATACGCCGACCCGCGCCTGGCTGGAGGCGGCGACCGCGCCGCTCGGGGGCTGAGGCCCCGCTCAAAGCCCCGATGAGAGAAGAATGGTTCAATGGAACCATCGCCTCGCGAGGACGTTATCCCGGCGACCAATGTAACGGGATGGCTGGAGACTCGGCGATGACGACTATTCTGATTGTTATTCTGATCCTCATTCTTGTCGGCGCCCTGCCGAGCTGGGGCTACAGCCGCAATTGGGGCTATGGCCCGAGCGGTCTTGTCACCATCCTGCTGGTGATCCTGATCGTGATGATGCTTACCGGCCGCCTCTGACCGTCGCGCGCCGTAAGTAGAAAAGCCGCCGCGTCTCCCCCCGCGGCGGCTTTTTCATGTCGCCAGCCTCGGGCGTCGCGCCCGGATGGCTCAGCCGCGCAGCACCGCGGCGGCTTCGGCGGCCGGCACCACCTTTGCGCCGGCGAACTCCAGCGCGGCCATCATCGCCGCCTGAACCGCGGGCGCGGGAACCTCGGTGCCATTGAAGGAGAGCGCCAGCGTGGCGGTTGCGTCATGGGCAAGCGTCACCTCATAGCCGAGATCGAGCGCCGCCCGGCTCGCCGCATCCACGCACATGTGGCTCATCGCCCCGGCGATCACCAGCCGGGTGATGCCCCGCCCGCGCAGCAGCGCGTCGAGATCGGTATTCAGGAAGGCATTCACCGCCTCCTTGACCACGACCGCCTCGCCCTCCAGCGGCGCGAGGCTGGGATGAATTTCCGCCCCCTGCGTGCCGCGCGCGAAGAACGGGGCCTCCTCTCCCGTCATTTCATGACGCACATGCACCACGTTCGACCCCTCTTCACGGGCAAGCGCGAGCAGTTCGCCCGCCTTCGCGGCCGCCACCTCAGTGCCATCCAGCGGGTAGCGGCCACCGGGGAAATAGTCGTTCTGCAAGTCGATGATCAACAGCGCCGTCTTGGTCATGTGCTTCCCTCTCGCGGTCTCGCCGCCGTCAGCCAGCCACCAGTGCCAGCCACTCATCCTCGGTCAGAACAGCTACGCCGAGATCGCGCGCTTTGGCCAGCTTGGAGCCGGCATCGGCTCCGGCGACGACGTAATCGGTCTTTTTCGATACCGAGCCGGCCACCTTGGCACCCAGCCGCTCAGCCATGGCCTTGGCTTCATCGCGCGTCATCTTCTCCAGCGCGCCGGTAAACACCACCGTCTTGCCGGATACCGCCCCGGTGGCGGCGATCGCCTCCATCGGTGTGGGCGTCACCTCGCGCAGCAGCGCGTCGACGGCGGCCTGGTTGTTCGGCTCGCCGAAGAAATCAACCACCGCCTCCGCCACCACAGCGCCGATTCCCTCGATGCCGACAAGTTCGGCCCAGGCCTCGTTGCCCTTGGGGTGCGCCTCGCCCGGCGGCACCGCCGCCAATGCCGTCTCGCGCAGCGCCTCGATGCTGGGGAAATGGCGCAGCAGACGCTTCGCATTGGTCTCGCCGACATGGCGGATCCCGAGCGCGTAGAGGAAGCGGTTCATCGGCACCTGCCGGCGCGCGGCAATGGCGGCGAAAAGGTTCCTGGCCGAGGTCTCGCCCCAGCCCTCGCGGTTCTTCAGCCTTGTGAGCGCGCCGGGCGCCGAATCGCGCGCCTCCAGGGTGAAGATGTCCGCCGGCTGCTTCACCAGCCCGGCCTCGAAGAAGGCCTGCACCTGCTTTTCGCCCAGCCCCTCGATATCGAAGGCGTCGCGGGAGACGAAATGGCGGATGCGCTCCACCGCCTGCGCCGGGCACACCAGCCCGCCGGTGCAGCGGCGCACCGCCTCGCCTTCCTCGCGCACCGCATGCGAGCCGCAGGCCGGGCAGAGCGTGGGGAAGTCGTATCTCTTCGCGTCCGCAGGCCGGCGCTCCAGCTCGACGTCGACCACCTGAGGAATCACGTCGCCGGCGCGCTGGATCGTCACCCAGTCGCCCTCGCGAATGTCCACCCCGCCTCGGATCGGCTCGCCATTGCCGCCGATCCCGCGGATATAATCCTCATTGTGCAGCGAGGCGTTGGAGACCACGACGCCGCCCACCGTCACCGGGGTGAGCTTGGCGACGGGGGTGAGTGCCCCCGTGCGCCCGACCTGGATCTCGATCCGCTCCAGCCGGGTGATCGCCCGCTGCGCCGGGAATTTATGCGCCAGCGCCCAGCGCGGCGAGCGCGAGACGAAGCCGAGCCGCCCCTGCAAAGCGAGGCTGTCGACCTTGTAGACAACGCCGTCAATGTCGTAGCCCAGCGCCGCCCGCTGCTCACCGATCATCCGGTAATGCGCCAGCAGTGCCTGCGCCGAATGGCAGCGCACGGTCAGCGGGTTGGTCGGCAGGCCCCAGCCCGCGAACGCCTCGATCACGCCGAACTGGGTGTCGGCGGGAAGGCCGCCTTCGCTCACCTCGCCCCAGGCATAGGCGAAGAAGCGCAGCGGTCGGCTCGCGGTGATCTTCGGGTCGAGCTGGCGCAGGCTGCCGGCGGCCGCGTTGCGCGGATTGGCGAAGAGCGGCTTGCCCGCTTCCTGCTGGCGCTCATTGAGAGCCGCAAAAGCGTCGTGGCCCATATAGACCTCGCCTCGCACCTCGAACACGGCGGGGATATCATCCCCCTTCAGCCGCTGCGGAATCTCGCCGATGGTGCGCACATTATTAGTGACATCCTCACCCTCGAAGCCGTCGCCGCGCGTCGCCGCCTGCACGAACACGCCGTTCTCATAGCGCAGCGAGCAGGACAGGCCGTCGATCTTCGGCTCGGCGGTAAGGGTGAGGTCGGCCTCAGCGGACAGGCCGAGGAAGCGGCGGACGCGGGCGACAAATTCCTCCACCTCCTCGTCGGAGAAGGCGTTGCCGAGCGAGAGCATCGGCACGGCGTGGCGCACTTTGGCGAACTTGGCGGAGGGCGCGGCGCCCACCTTTTCCGACAGGCTGTCTATGCCGCGCAACTCGGGAAACTGCGCCTCGATCGCCTCATAGCGCCGACGCAGGCCATCATAGTCGGCGTCCGAGACGGTCGGCGCATCGTCCTGGTAGTAGCGCCGGTCATGGCCGGCAATCTCCTCGCCGAGCCGCGCATGCGCGCGGGCCGCCTCGTCCGCGGTCAGCGCCGCCACATCCTCCGGGTCGGTAGGGTTCGGCTGCTCGTCTACCGGCGTAACAGAGGAAGGTGTCAGGGATCGCGACATGGCATTCACCGCAGGCATGGGCGGGGGCACCGCCGGGGCCCTCTCCCTTTTCCAGAAATCGCCTTCCGCCTCAAGTGTGCCCGTCAGGGCGTGGCGGGCACCGGCCCGACGGGGGCCGGCGCCTCCACCAGGTCGAGCCGGAACAGCCGTACCGGCGGCATGGTGACATCGCGAAAACGCCGCGACACATCGCCGAGGTCCTTGCGGCCATAGACGGCACTGATCTCGTTGAAGGAGCGGAAGGTGGACAGCACGAGCAGCAGCGGCCCCGGCAAGGACAGTGCCTCCGGCTCGTCCATGAAGGCGTAGCGCTGGCGCTCGTCGAATTGCCGCACAGTGACGCCGGGCAGTTCCCGCTTCAGCATGGCGGTCATCTGGTAATCATTGGTGAGGATGGCGCTGGCGCCGATGGCCCGCCGGCGGGCATCGATCTCAGCGGCGAATTCCGGCCAGCCGCGCGTCATCCGCAGCACGGCATCCTTGTTTCCCGCCAGTGTGGTGGGCACGAACAGCGCGTGAATCCCCAAGGCGAGTATCAGGCCAAACGCCAGCGGCAGCGTCGCCCGCGCCAGCCCGGGCAGGTTTCGCCCGGCCCAGCCGCTGCCCGCAGGGGCCAGCATGCCCGCCGCCGCCGCGATGGCGAGCAGCGGGTAGAGAAAGCCGACCCAATTGCCCTCGACTCGCGAGCGCAGCGCGTGGACAGCAAAATAGGCCAGCGGCACGAACAGCAGGATCAGCACCAGCGCCCGCCCGCGGCCCGGGCGGAAGGCGGCTCCCGCCCGGCGCGGCAGCAGGCCGAGCACCGCGAACAGGAAGATCAGCGGCGTCGCCAGCGCGATCTGCGAGCCGACGAATTCCGGCAGGAAGCTGGGACGGAACGCCGCCTGCGCCGTCACCCGGCCGCCCTGCTTGGTCAGCGTCGCCCAGTCATGAGCGGCGTTCCAGGCGATGTTCGGTAGAAACACCAGCAGCGCCAGTAGCGCCGCCAGCCACGGCCAGGGGGTGAGCAATTGCCGCCGCAGCGGCGGCAGCGCCAGCACCGCCAGCGAAAAGGCCCCCGCCAGCATCACGCTGGAATATTTCGATTGCGCCGCCAGCCCGGTCGCAAGCCCCATGGCCAGCCACCTGAGCGGCCGTGGCGCGCGCACCAGCCGCGCCGCGCACCACACCATGGCGGCGCAGAACAGCGCCAGCGGCGCGTCCGGCGTCGCCAGCGTCAGCCCGAGAAAGCCGAAGATCGTGGCGTTGAACAGCACCGCCGCCAGCGCCCCGGCGCGGCGATCCTCCAGCAGCTCCTCCGCCGCCCGCCAGACGAACCAGCTCGCCGGCACCGCGGCGAGCACACAGAACAGCCGCACCCCGAGCGGGGTGTCGCCCAACAGAATCTGCCCGGCGCGGATGAACAGGGCGATCATCGGCGGATGGTCGACATAGCCGGCCGAGAGCCCCTGCGCCCACAGCGCGTAATAGGCCTCGTCCGGCACCAGCGGCACGAAGGCGGCCAGCACCAGCCGCCAGGCCAGCATCAGGCCGATCAGCACCAGCGCACCGCGCGTGGCGATGTCCACGCCGGAAGAAGAGGCCGGCGCCGGGCCGGCGGAAACCGTGCTCATGCCGCGTCTTTCCATACCAGCGTCCGGCTCATCGCGTAGTTCCACACTGCGCCGATGAAGGCCCCGGCAATGCCGGCGAGCCACCATTGCGCGGTCTGGTAGAAGGCCCATTCGGCGGCACCGACATTGGCCGCCGCGCCGAGCCCGCAGATCGCATAGAACGCCACCAGCCCGCGCAGGAAGGCCCAGCCGGAAAGCCGGCGATCGCGATAGGTGAGCAGGTTGTTGAGCACATAATTGAAGGTCATCGCCGTCAGCGTGGCGATGGTCTGCGCCACCAGGAAGCTGAGCGCGAAACCAAGGCCGATGCGCAGCGCCGCGAGATGGACGACGAGCCCGGCCGCCCCCACCGTGGCGAAGGAGAGGAAGCGCAGCGAGACGAGGCCACCGCTCGCCTTGGCGACGATGAGGCCAAGAAAATCCATCAGCACCCGGTTGTCCAGCTTGCTGTCGCCGCTCTGCCGGACGCCGAAGCTGTAGGTGAGTTCTGTCACCTTCAGCCGCCCCTTGGCGGTGGCGAGGATGTCCAGCAGGATCTTGAATCCCTGCGTCGAGAGCTTCGGCGCCAGTTGCTCCACCGTCTCCCGCCGCAGCATGAAGAAGCCGCTCATCGGGTCGGAGGAGGTCACGTGCAGCACGCGCTGGGCGAGCGTGGTGGCGAGCCGGCTGCCCCGGCCGCGCCAGGCGCTGAAGCCTTCCGCATCGCCGCCGGGGGCGTAGCGCGTGGCCACCACCACATCGGCGCCCGCGCCCATCGCTTCCAGCATGCGTGGCAGCAGGCCCTCGTCATGCTGGAGATCGGCGTCCATGACGGCCACGATCGGCGCCTGCGCCGCCAGCATGCCCTCGATGCACGCCCCCGCCAGCCCGCGCCGCCCGATGCGGCGGATGCAGCGGATGCGTGGGTCGCGCCGGCCGATGGCGCGCAGCGCATCGGCGGTGCCGTCGGGGGAATTGTCGTCGACGAAGATCGCTTCCCAGGCGATGCCGGCCAGCACCCGCTCCAGCCGCGCCACCAGCGGCTCCAGATTGCCGCGCTCGTTGAAGGTGGGAATGACCAGCGTCAGGTCGGGAGCAACGGCCGCGCCCGGGTTTGCGCCAAAGGAGACCGGCGCGGCATGGGCAGGCGCGAGGGGCAGCGAGGACGTCATGAGAAGCCGGCAGAAAGAGGAACGGAGCGTGCGGACGTCGAATAGGACAGCACGGCGCGGAAGTCGACGGCCACGATGGCCGGTCCCGGCGGGGCCGCCGCCGTCTGGTTATCAGTCGGCGGCCGCACCTTTCAGCAGCCTGTCGGCCGCCGCCCGTGCCTCGGAGGTCACTTCGGCACCGGAGAGCATACGGGCGATCTCCTCGCGCCGGTGATCGGGCGCCAGCGGCGCCACGCGCGTCGCCACCCGGTCGAGATCGGCCATGGCCTCCTTGGCGATTCGGAAGTGATTCCCCGCCCGCGCCGCAACTTGCGGGGCGTGCGTTACCGCCACCACCTGCACACGGGACGAGAGCCGGGCCAGCCGGGCTCCGATGGCATCGGCCACCGCGCCGCCGACCCCGGTGTCGATCTCGTCGAAGACCAGCGTCGGCGCCGAGCCCTTGTCGGCCAGCACCACCTTCAGCGCCAGCAGGAAACGCGCCAGCTCGCCGCCGGACGCCACCTTCATCATCGGCCCGGGACGGGTGCCGGGATTGGTCTGGACCCAGAACTCGATACGGTCATAGCCGTCCACCTGCGCCGCCTCGTCCATCTGGCAGTCGGTGAGGAAGCGCGCCCGTTCCAGCTTCAGCGGCGGCAGTTCCGCGTTTACCGCCGCGTCCAGCGCCACTGCGGCGGCCCGCCGCTTCTGCGACAGGTCGCGCGCGGCCTGGCGATAGGCCGCCTCCATGGCGTCGGCGCGGGCCTCCAGCCCCCTCAGCGTCTCCGCTCCATGGTCGAGCGCGTCAATCTGGTCGGCAAAGCGCGCCGCCACCGCAGCGAGGTCGTCCACCGTGCAGGTATATTTCCGCCCGGCCGCGCGCAGGGCGAACAGCCGCTCTTCGATGCGCTCCAACTCGTGCGGGTCGAAATCAGCCTCGCGCAGTGCGGCGTCGAGATGGGTGCGGGCGAGGTCCAGTGCGTTCAGCGCTGCGTCGATCGCCTCGACCGCCGGCCGCACCAACGCCTCCACCTCGCCGGCCCGGCGTTCCAGCCGGCGCACGGCGGCGGCAAGGCCGGGAATGGGCGAATTATTGCCGCCGACGGCGTCCTGCGCATCGGCCAGATCGGTCGCGATCTTCTCGAATCGCATCATCTCGGTGCGACGCGTGGCGAGGCGCTCTTCCTCGCCCGGTTCGGGACCGAGGGCGGTGAGTTCCTCCACCGCGTGGCGGATGAAATCCGCCTCCTTGGCCGCCTCGTCGAGCCGCGCCTTTTCCTGCGCCGCCTCGGTGCGTGCCACGCGCCAGCCGCGCGCCCGGGCGGCCACTTCCTCGGCAAGCTCCACCAGACTGCCATAGGCGTCGAGCAGGGCGCGGTGCGAGGCGGGGTCGACCAGCGCCCGGTCGTCATGCTGGCCGTGGATTTCCACCAGCCGCCGGCCGAGACCGCGCAGCATCTGTGCACTGACCGACTGGTCGTTCACGAAGGCCCGCGTGCGCCCATCGGCGTGCTGCACCCGTCGCAGCACCAGCGCGCCATCATCGTCAATGCCGGCTTCCGCCAGCAAACCGCGCACCGGATGGTCGGCGGCGAGGTCGAACTCGGCCGTGACCTGCCCCTGCGTCGTGCCCTGGCGCACCAGCGACCCATCGCCCCGCCCGCCAAGGGCAAGGGTGAAAGCATCAAGCAGGATCGACTTGCCCGCGCCGGTCTCGCCGGTCAGGACGGTGAGGCCGGAATGGAAGGAGAGGTCGAGCCGCTCGATGAGCACGATATCCCTGATCGACAGGGCGATCAGCATGCGTGACGCTCCAGAACGTTTACCCGCAGGACAAGGGGGCGCGCCCTTCTAGCATGCCGCGACAGGGCGCGCATTCGCGTTCTTGCTATGTTCTCACAGGTCACAGCGCGGCGGAAGAGGCGTTTTCCATCTTCCGCTCCGCGCCGGCTGCTGGCCGATCGACAATCCGTCACAGGATTCCGCGCCACGCCGTCAGCCGAGGGTGAATCCCTTGAAGGCCTTGGCGATCCACGACTGCTCGTTCATCTTCGGATCGACACCGCGCGACTGCACCAGCTTGTAGGCGTCCTGATACCAGGAGCTGTCGGGGAAATTATAGCCGAGCACCGCCGCGGAGGTCTGCGCCTCGCTCATCACGCCCAAAGCCATATAGGCTTCGGTGAGGCGATACAGCGCCTCCTCGACGTGGCGGGTGGTCTGGTAGCGCGTCACCACCACCTTGAAGCGGTTGATGGCGCCGGCATAATTGCGCTGTTCGAGATAATAGCGCCCGATCATCATCTCCTTGCCGGCCAGCTGGTCGCGGGCGACTTCGAGCTTCTTCTTGGCGCTGACGGCGTATTCGGTGTTCGGGAATTTGCGAATCACCTCTTCCAGCGAATCCATCGCGCGCTGGGTGCGCTGCTGGTCGCGGGAGATGTCCGGGATCTGGTCGAAATAGGAAGCCGCGATCAGGTACTGCGCATAGGCCGCATCGTCCGAGCCCGGGTGCAGCGCGAGGTAGCGCCGCCCCGCCGCGATGCACTCGTCATAGGAACCCTGGGTGTAATTGGCATAGGCGATCATCAGCAGCGCCTTGCGCGCCCAATCGGAATAGGGATGCTGGCGGTCGACATCCTCGAAGCGGGTGATCGCCTGCCCATATTCACCCTTCTGCATGAGGGTCAGACCCTCATTGTAGCGCTGCTCGGCCGGAACGTCGGGGTAGATCGTTTCTTCCTTGCTGGTGTCGAACAGGCTGGCGCAGCCGCCGAGCGAGGCGCCGGCCAGGACAAGGCCCAGCAGGCGCACGGCGACGACGCCCGAGCGCGCCGTGCCGGCGCGGCGGATGGCAGGGGTCCCGTGGGCGGGAACAGTCTGGCCGAGACAGAGAAGACGCATCACAAGTTCGATCCCGATCTGGTCGCTGCTTCGACGCCAAGTGCGTGGTCAGGCGCTAAGGCGGCTTTCCGACCGGATTATGGCGCCTTGGGATGCCAAGAGCAAAGAGGCGCCACCGGCCACCATTTCATGCCACCTGTTGCGCGCCGGACGCGGTAGAGGGGCGGGCGGAGAGAAGGGGCCCGGGCAGGACGCGCCAAGGCGGGAGGAAGACGGGAGAGCCGAAGGGCACACCGCGCGAAAAGCGCCGGAGGAGAAAAGTACCGAGCGGAAGGCCGCCCGGCCCGTCAGACTGTGCCGACGCCGGGCGAAGGCGCCGCGGCGGGAGCCTCACAACTCCGGCGCGTAGGCCGGGACAGCGACCGCGATCAGGCCGGCATTGCTGCTGACGGTGCGGCGGGCCGGGATGCGGGCTTCGACGATCTCATAGGCGGAGCGGTCGGACAGCAGCGCGTCGACGACGGCGAAGTTCAGCTTGTGGCCGCCGCGATAGGAGCGGTAGCGAGCCAGCAGCGGCAGACCACCAATGGCGAGGTCGCCAATGGCGTCCAGGGCCTTGTGCCGCACGAATTCGTCGGCATAGCGCAGGCCGGTGGTGTTGATCACGCCCTCGTCGCCGAGGCAGATCGTGTTGTCGAGCGAGGCGCCGAGCGCATAGCCCGCCTGCCACAGGCGTTCGACATCGCTGACGAAGCCGAAGGTGCGGGCGGCGGCGAGTTCCTTGCGGAACACCTCCGGAGACATGGTGGCGGCGAAGCGCTGGCGGCCGATAGCGGCGTGATCGAAATCGATCTCGACTTCCAGCCGGAAGCCCATGTCATAGGGCACAAGCTCGCCGAAGCCGGTCTCGGTCTCGACGCGAATCGGCTTGAGCACGCGCAGATAGCGACGGGCATGGCCGGTCTCGACGATGCCGGCCTCGTCCACCGCCGCCACAAAATCGCCAGCGCTTCCGTCGAGGATCGGCACTTCCGGCCCGTCAATCTCGACCCGGGCATTGTCGACACCAAGGCCGGCGAAGCAGGCCAGCAGATGCTCGACCGTGGAAACGGCGGGACCATTCGAATCGCGCAGCACGGTGGCAAGGTCGCTGCCGCGCACCGCGCCCCGGCAGGCGCGCACCGACTGGTTGGTGTCCTTGCGGAAGAAGACGATGCCGCTGTCGGCCTCGGCGGGCGAGAGGTGCATCTGCGCCATCTTGCCGGAATGGACGCCGACGCCGGAAAGCGTCACGTCGTCGCCAAGGGTGGTCTGCCGTACAGCGTTCATTCGACCCAAAAAGCGGACGCGCCGGGCGCTCCGCTCTCCCCAATCCCCGAAACCAACACAGTGCGCCGCCTTGTGGGGCACGGAACCGAATCCGCAGCGGACGCTTATCGTTGGTGGCAAGATAACGGCGCCGTGAGTCCGCGCCAAATCACGCTTGCTTACCGTCTGTTACCGTTTTTATGGTGACGCAAAAACCTATAAAGTCCTTTAATTCCAAACAACTACGCCCGAGCCTCACGACCCGGGCGCTGCATTGCGGTACGCAGTGTGTAACAGGCGGCGCGCGGCCGCCTGTCGGGCGCCCCTCAGCCCTGACGGCGCAGGAAGGCGGGGATGTCGAGATGGTCGTCCTCGGCCGGGCGCGCGGCGCGCGGATCGGCGGGGCGAGCCGCCGGGCGCTTGGCGTATTCGGAGGCTTCGGGGCGCATCTCGGCGAGCGGCCGGGCCTCGGGCTGGGCCGGCGCGCGGCGCACCACGGGACGCATATCGGCCGGGGGCTCCACCTCGTCCTCGTCCTGGCTGCGGCCGAGGCCGACATTGGCGAGGCGCTGCAGCAGCGTCATGCGCTTCTTCTCGGCATGATGATGCTCGGTCATCTCGCCGCGTGCGGCGCGGATCTGGTTCTGCGCCGGCATGGGCAGTTCGTCGACGCGCGGCATGCGCGGGGCGGGACGCTCGGCCTGCGGCGGGATGAAGGGCTCGATCGCGTGCTCTTCATAGGCCGCCTCATTATAGGGGGCGGGCTCCGGCTCGGCATAGAGCGCGGGCTTCGGCGCCATCTGGCGGATCGTCACCTCGTCGATCGCAGCGGAGGCCTGCGAATAGGCGGGCTGAGTGTAGGCCGGCTCGCCATAGGGGTGGTCGTTGACCGGCGCGGCGGCGAAGCTCGGCTCGTGATGCGGGGCGCCGAAATCCTCCGCGTCGAGCGCCGAGGCGACCGAGCGCAGGGCAGCGTCGCGGCGCGCTTCCACAGCGGCGCGGCCGGCATTCGAGACGCGGCGGCCACCGAGATCGGGAAGGTTGTTGAGCGCGTGCGGGATCTGCTCGGGAATCACCGCCGGGTCGATGCCGGTGGCAACGACCGACACGCGGATCAGGCCTTCCAGCGTCTCGTCGAAGGTGGCGCCGAGGATGATGTTGGCGTCGGGATCGACCTCCTCGCGGATGCGGGTCGCCGCCTCGTCGACCTCGAACAGGGTCAGGTCCTTGCCGCCGGTGATCGAGATCAGCAGGCCGCGCGCGCCGCGCATCGACACTTCGTCGAGCAGCGGGTTGGCGATCGCCGCCTCGGCCGCGTGGCGGGCGCGCTGCTCGCCGGAGGCCTCGCCCGTGCCCATCATCGCCTTGCCCATCTCACGCATCACGGCGCGGACGTCGGCGAAGTCGAGATTGATCAGGCCTTCCTTCACCATCAGGTCGGTGATGCAGGCGACGCCCGAATAGAGCACCTGGTCCGCCATGGCGAAGGCGTCGGCGAAGGTGGTGCGCTCATTGGCAACCCGGAACAGGTTCTGGTTCGGGATGACGATGAGCGTGTCGACGCCCTTCTGCAGCTCGTTGATGCCCATCTCGCCGATGCGCATCCGGCGCTGGCCCTCGAAGTGGAAGGGCTTGGTCACGACGCCGACGGTGAGGATGCCGAGCTCGCGGGCGGCGCGGGCGATGACGGGGGCCGCGCCGGTGCCGGTGCCGCCGCCCATGCCGGCGGTGATGAACACCATGTGCGCGCCAGCCAGGTGATCGCGAATCTCGTCGAGCGCTTCCTCGGCGGCGGCGCGGCCGACTTCCGGCTGCGAGCCGGCGCCAAGACCTTCGGTGACGGCGACGCCCATCTGCACGATGCGCTCGGCCTTGGAGAGGGTGAGCGCCTGCGCGTCGGTGTTGGCCACCACGAAGTCGACCCCCGTCAGGCCGGCCGTGATCATGTTGTTGACCGCGTTGCCACCGGCGCCGCCGACACCGAAGACGGTGATGCGGGGACGCAGTTCGCGGATGTCCGGTACCTGGAGGTTGATGGTCATTTTTAGTGTCCCCTAACGCCGGCGGGCGCGCGGCCCGTCATGATCCCTGTGGTGCCGGTTCCGCCGGCGCGGATTAGATGGAGCACGTCAGAAGGCCTCCCTAAGCCAGTGGCCGACGCGCGAAAAATAACCGGAGCCGTCGCCCTCCGAGAGGCGGCGGCGGCGAGCCTCGAAATGCTCGAGTCCCGCGACCTGCGGATAGACCAGAAGCCCGGTGGCGACAGCGAAGGGCGCGCCGCGCGTCGCCTCGGGCAGCTTCGAAATACCGAGCGGGCGACCGATTCGCACCTGTGGTCCCAGTATGTTACCGACTAGCTCGGCAAGGCCAGTGAGTTGCGCGGCACCGCCGGTGAGAACGATGCGCCGCCCCGCTCCGGCCGCATGCCCGGAGGCGTGCAGGCGGTCGCGCACCAGCTCGACGATTTCCTCGACACGCGGGCGAACGATCCGCACCAGTCGCGCCTTGGGGATTGCCCGCGGCAGGTCGTGGTCGTCGGAAATGCTCGGCACGGTCAGCATTTCGCGCTCGTCGGCGCCCATCGCCATCACCCCGCCATGCAGGCTCTTCAGCCGCTCGGCATCGGCAAGGCGGGTGGAGAGCCCGCGCGCCACGTCATTGGTCACGTGCTGGCCGCCAATGGCGATCCCGTCGACATGCACGCAATGGCCGTTCTCGACCACCGCCACGGTCGTGGTGCCGGCGCCGAAATCGATCAGCGTCACGCCCAGTTCCGATTCGTCGTCGGCCAGCGTGGACAGCGCCGCCGCATAGGGTGCCGCTACCATGGCCTCGACGCCGAGATGGCAGCGCTCGATGCACAAAAGCAGGTTGCGCACGGCGGCCGCCTCAGCGGTGACGACGTGAAGGTCGACGCCGAGCCGGCGCCCGAGCATGCCGCGCGGCTCGCCGATGCCGCCGGCGCCGTCGAGCGCGTAGCCCACAGGCAGAGCGTGCAGGATGGTGCGCCCCTCGCCGACGGCGAAGGTGGAGGCGGCGTCGAGCACCCGGCGAATGTCGCCCTCGGCCACGGCGGGTTCCGGCAGGTCGACCTCGGCGTTGAAATGCTCGGAGGCGAGCCGGCCGCCCGCCAACGAGACGATGACGGAGGCGATCTGCGCCCCGGCCATGCGCTCAGCGGCATCCACCGCGCGGCGAATCGCGTGCTCGGCGCGCTCCATGTCGATGACGGTGCCGCCCTTGATACCGTGGGCGCTGGTGTGGCCGATGCCGAGCACATCCACCGAATGGGTGCGCCGGCGCAGGCTGGACGTCGCCTCGCGCGGCTTCAGCCGGGCGATCATGCACACGATCTTGGAGGTGCCGACCTCCAGCACGCCGACCACGCCGGTGCGGCGCGGCGCCAGCGGCCGCATCTTCGGGGCGATCTCGAAAGGAGCGCGCGGTCTCATGAGCTGCTGCCCTTCTTGGCCTTGGCCTTGGCTTTCAGCTCGGCCTCGCGGGCGGCATAGGCCGCATCGGAAAGACGGACCGAGACCCGGTCGGGAAGACGCAGGTCGACAATGGTGATGTCACGCGAGAGCAGCGACTTCTGCTGATCCAGCAGCGCGAGCTGCTCGAGCGCGTCGTTCAGCCCCTGCTCGGGCAGGCGCACATCGACGCCGTTGCGCATCTTCAGCGTCCAGCGGCGGTCGGCGACCCGGATGGCGGCCGCGACCTGGTCGCGCACGCCGGGCACCAGGCTCAGCGCCTCGACGATCTCGACCACGCTGGTCTCGGCCCCGTCGCCGACCACGATGGGAAGGCGGATATAGCGCGGATCGTCGGAATAGGGCGCGATCACCGTGCCGTCGCGGGCGATGACGTTGATTTTGCCGTCCTTCTGCCAGAGCGCGAAGCCCTCGCGCTCGACGATCTGGATGTCGAGGCGGTCGGGATAGAGCTTCTGCACCGTGGCGCGCTTGATCCAGGCCAGCTCTTCCAGACGCATGCGCGCGCCCTCGGCATCGAGGAACAGCAGCGAGGACGTCGGCTTCACCCCGGCCGTGGCGAGAATGTCGCCGGGGGTGACGTGATTCTGGCCAGACAGGTTGATGTTGGCGATTCGCAGCCCGGCGAGGTTGGCGGCAGCATCACCCATGTCGCGGGCGGTCTCGATCGCCGCCGGCATGTGGCCGCCGCGCTCCATGCCGTAGAGGCCGGTGGCGACAAACAGCGCTGCCGTGAGCCAGGCCCCGGCGCCGGTAAAGACGGCGCGTGAGGTGCACAGCCCGACGAGCAGGCGCCGGCCGCCGATGATGGTACGGTCGAGAAGACGGGTGCGCTCGGACGCCGGCGCCGGGCGCGCCGGCATGCGGGCCCGCACGCCTCGGGTCGAATCGCCGGTGGCCGCGCCGGTCCGCTTGCCCGCCGGCGTCTGCCGCGGGGTCAGCGATCGAGCGAAGCGTCCTCCACCATCCATCGTACTAGCTCACCGAACGAATGGCCCTCATGGGCTGCCAATTCGGGCACAAGCGACGTCTCGGTCATTCCGGGCTGCGTATTGACCTCCAGACAGACAAGACCGGATTCATCCCCGGCCTGGTCGTCGTAGCGGAAGTCCGTCCTGCTGATGCCCCGACAGCCGAGCGCGCGATGCGCCCTGACCGCTAACATCCGCGCCTTTTGGTAAATATTCGGTAAAATTTGGGCCGGCAGAATGTGGCGGGAACCGCCCGGAGCGTATTTTGCCTCGTAATCGTAGAACTTTAGATCGGACTGGATTTCGATGACGCCGAGCGCGTGATCGCCCATTACGGCGCAGGTCAGCTCCAGGCCGGGGATATAACGCTCCGCCAGAAGGTCCTCGCCGAATCCCCAGTCGGTGCGATGCAGTTCCTGCGGCGGGTGCTCCTGGTCCTCGCGGACGATGAACACCCCGACCGAGGAGCCCCCGGTATTCGGCTTGAGCACATAGGGGCGCGGCAGCACATGTTCGCGCGCCGCCTCGGCCCGCGACACCATGCGCCCTTCGGGCACGGGGATGCCATGGGCGGCGAGGATGATCTTGGCCTGCGTCTTGTCCATGGCCAGCGCCGAGGCCAGCACGCCGGAATGGGTGTAGGGAATGCGCAGAATCTCCAGAATGCCCTGGATCGTGCCGTCCTCGCCCGGCCGGCCATGCAGCACGTTCAGCGCCACGTCGGGCTTGAGCGCGCTCAGCACCTGCGCGATGTCGCGTCCCACATCGACGCGGGTGACGCGGTAGCCGACGCTTTCCGCCGCCTTCGCGCACGCTTCGCCCGACCACAGCGACACCTGCCGCTCCGGCGACCAGCCGCCCATCAGGACGGCGACATGCTTGCCCATCGTCTTCTCCTCGGCGGCCGATGAGGCCGCATCGCTCAGGCGGGAAGGCCGATACGCTTGATCTCCCATTCCAGCTCGACGCCGGACTGGTCCTTCACGCGCCGGCGAACCTCTTCGCCGAGCCCCTCGATGTCGGCGGCGGTGGCGCCGCCGGTGTTGATCAGGAAATTGCAGTGCAGCGTCGACATCTGCGCGCCGCCACGGGTCAGCCCCCGGCAGCCGGCCGCGTCGATCAGCTGCCAGGCTTTCTGGCCCGGCGGGTTCTTGAAGGTGGAGCCGCCGGTCTTCTCGCGAATCGGCTGGCTCGCCTCGCGCGCCGCGGTGATTCGGTCCATCTCGGCGAGGATCGCCGCGCTCTCGCCCGGCCGCCCTTGAAACAGCGCGCTGGTGAAGATCATGTCGGCGGGTGCCTGCGAATGCCGATAGCTGAAGCCGAAATCGGTGTTGGCAAAGCTGCGAATCGTGCCCGCTCGATCGACGCCGCGCGCCTCGATCAGCGCGTCCTTCGTCTCCCCGCCATGCGCCCCGGCATTCATCCGCAACGCCCCGCCGATCCCGCCGGGAATGCCGCGATAAAAGGCCAGCCCGTCGATCCCCGCTTCCGCCGCCGCGCGGGCCAGCTTCACGTCCGGCACCGCCGCGCCGACGCGCAGCCGGTGCCCGTCCTCGACCGCGATCTCGCCGAAGCCGCGCCCCAACCGCACCACCACGCCCGGCACGCCGCCGTCGCGCACGATGAGGTTGGAGCCGAGGCCGATCACCGTCACCGGGATCTCGGCCGGCAGGCCGGCGAGAAAGCTGGCGAGGTCGTCCTCGTCGGCGGGGGTGAACAGCACCTGCGCCGGGCCGCCGACGCGGAACCAGGTCAGTTCGGCCAAGGACTGGTTGGCGATCAGCCGCCCGCGCAAATCCGGCAGACGGGCGGCGATCTCGGACGTAAGGTCGGGAAAGGTCACGCCGCCGGCTCCCCGCCGAGCTGCTCGGGCAGCGCATAGGCCCATTGGGTGATGTTGCCGGCGCCAAGGCACACGACATAGTCGCCAGGCTTCATCAGCCCCTTGACCAGCCCGGCCAGCGCCTCAGGCCCCTTCAGCGCCGTCACCGAGCGATGGCCGCGCGCGCGCAGCGCCTCGACCAGATGGTCGCGGTCAATGCCGGGGATCGGTGGCTCTCCGGCGGCGTAGACATCGGCGACGATCACATGGTCGGCGTCGTTGAAGCAGGTGGCGAACTGGTCGAACAGCGACTGCAGCCGCGTATAGCGATGCGGCTGCACCACGGCGATCACCTGCCCCTCGGTGGAGGCGCGGGCGGCGCGCAGCACGGCGGAAATCTCCACCGGGTGGTGGCCGTAATCGTCGAAGATGGTGACGCCATCCACCTCGCCGGTGCGGGTGAAGCGGCGCTTCACCCCGCCAAAACCGGCCAGAGCGCTGCGGATCTGCTCGTCGCTGGCGCCCAGCTCATGAGCGACGGCGATGGCGGCGGTGGCGTTCAGCGCATTGTGCTTGCCGGGCATCGGCAGGACGAGGTCGCGCAATTCGTGCACCACCGCGCCGGTGCGATCGCGGAACAGCACGCCGAAGCGGCACAACCCGCCGCGCAGGTCGACATCGACGATCCGCACATCCGCCTGCGGGTTCTCGCCATAGGTGATGACCCGCCGGTCCTCGACATGGCCGACGAGATCCTGCACCACCGGATGATCGGTGCACATGACGGCGAAGCCATAGAAGGGCAGGTTGTCGATGAAGCTGCGGAACGCCGCTTGCACCGCCTCGAAGGTCTTGAAGTGGTCGAGATGCTCGGGGTCGATATTGGTGACGATGGCCACCTCGACCGGCAGCTTGAGGAAGGTGCCGTCGCTCTCGTCCGCCTCCACCACCATCCATTCGCCATCGCCCAGGCGCGCATTGGTGCCATAGGCGTTGATGATGCCGCCATTGATCACGGTCGGGTCGAACCCGCCGGCGTCGAGCAGGGTGGCGACCAGCGAGGTTGTGGTGGTCTTGCCGTGGGTGCCGGCGATGGCGACGCAGCTCTTCAGCCGCATCAGCTCGGCCAGCATCTCCGCCCGGCGCACCACCGGCAGGCGCTTGGCGCGGGCGGCGACGAGCTCAGGATTGTCGCGGCGGATCGCGGTGGAGACGACCAGCACCTCGGCGCCGTCGATGTTCGCGGCCGCATGGCCGATCAGCACCTTGACGCCCTTTTCGGCGAGGCGCTTCACATTCGCGCTCTCGGCGACATCGGAGCCCTGTACCGTGTAGCCGAGATTGTGCAGCACCTCGGCGATGCCGCTCATGCCGATGCCGCCAATGCCGACGAAATGGATGGGGCCGAGAGAGAGCGGGAGCTTCATACGATCTTCCTTCCGCCCGCGCGCGCGGCGGGCGTGCTTAGCCGGCGCGCAGGAATAGACGAGCGCGCCGCCCCCGTCACCGGGCCTTTGGTCGGGGAAACATGGGCGCTGGCGCCGCGCGCAGTTCTAGACATGGATCTTACCGATCTCGAGCACGAGCGCAGCGAGGCGCTCGGCGGCGTCCGCGCGGCCCATGGCGCAGGCGGCGGCAGCCATTGCCTCCAGCCGGCCGGGCTCGCCGGCAAGGCCGGTGAGCGCCGCGGCGAGGCTCTCAGGGGTGAAATGGCTTTGCGGCATCACCACCGCCCCACCACCATTGGCGAGCGCGGTGGCGTTGGCCAGTTGGTCCTGGTCCAGCGCCCCAGGCAGAGGGACGAGGATGGAGGGCCGGCCGATCACGCCCAACTCCGCCACCGTCATCGCGCCGGAACGGGAAATGACGAGATGCGATCCTGCGATGCGCGCCGGCAAATCGGCAAAGAACGGCGCGACCTCCGCGCTGACGCCGAGGCGGGCATAGGTGGCGCGCACCGAATCGATATCTTCTGGCCGCGCCTGTTGCACGAGGCGCAGCCGCGCGCGCAGGGCCGGGTCGAGCAAGGCGACACCCGCCGGCACCACCTCGCTCATCACCCGCGCGCCCTGGCTGCCGCCGGTCACGAGCAGATGCAGCGGCCCGCCCGGTTCCGGCGGAGCGAAGGGGATGGCAGCGGCGGCGATCACCGCCGGACGCACCGGGTTGCCGGTATGGTGCGCCTTGGTGGCGAGGGCGGGCCTGTCGGCGCAGATGTCGGGATAGCCGGACGCGATGGCGGTGACGCGGGCGGCGAGCAATGTGTTGGCCCGCCCCATCACCGCATTGGCCTCGTGGATCAGCGTCGGCAGGCCGGCATAATGGGCGGCGAGGATCGGCGGCAGGGTGGGATAGCCGCCGAAGCCGACGACGATGGCCGGCTTCATGGCGCGCATCAGGCGGAAGCCTTTCACGAAGCCGAGCCCCAGCGTCAGCGCGGTGCGCGCCAGCGCGACGGGTGAGCGCCCGCGCACCGTCTCCGCCGGCAGCACATGCAGCCGGCGCGCCGGAAAATGCCCGGCATAGCGGGCGGCGCGCGAATCGGTGACGAGATCGACGTCGATGCCGCGCGCGGCCAGCACGCCGGCCAGCGCCTCGGCCGGGAAGAGATGGCCGCCCGTGCCGCCGGCGGCGAGCATGACGAGCGGACGGGGCGCGGAGGTCATGTCGTTCCTCACGCCGGGCGCGGCATCGGCGCGCCGAGCCGCGTGCCGAGCCGTTCCAGCTCGGCCAGCGTCGCGGTGCGCGGGCGACGGCGCGTCAGGGCGAGCAGCATGCCCATGCCATAGGCCAGCGACAGTAGCGAGGAGCCACCATAGGAGACGAAGGGCAGCGTCATGCCCTTGGCCGGCATCATGTGCAGGTTGACCATCATGTTGATGCAGGACTGCAACCCGAACAGCATGGCGAGGCCGGCGGTGGCGAAGCGCACGAACGGGTCTTCGTCGTTCAGCGCCCGGGAGAGCGCCCGCAGCACGATGAAGGCGAACAGGCCGGCAATCATCAGGCACAGCACGGCGCCGAACTCCTCGCCCGCCACCGCGAAGATGAAGTCGGTGTGGCCGTCCGGCAGCACCTTCTTGAAGCTGCCCTCCCCCGGTCCCTGCCCTAGCCAGCCGCCATTGAGGAAGGAGTTGATCGACAGGTCGATCTGGTAGGTGTCGCCGGAATCCGGATTCATGAAGCGATCGATACGCTGGGTGACATGCGGCACCGTCTTGTAGGCGATGAACAGGCCCGACGCGCCGATTCCGGCGAGGCCCACCACCCAGACAATGCGCAGCCCGGCCAGGAAGAACAGGCCGCCCCACACCAGCGATACCAGCATGGTCTGGCCGAAATCCGGCTGCATCACCAGCGGCGTCACCACCATGCCGAGCAGGCCGATGGCAAGGAACTGGCCCGGCATTTCCGGCCGCCGCACGCTCTCCGAGAACAGCCAGGCGGCAATGATGACGAAGCTGGGCTTGAGGAATTCAGAGGGCTGCACGGTGACACTGGCAATGTTGAGCCAGCGCCGCGCCCCCTTCACCTCCGGCCCGATCACCAGCGTGGCGCAGACCAGGGCGAGGAAGAACAGGAACAGCACCAGCGCGATGCGCCGGATGTTGCGCGGCGACAGGAACGAGGTAGCGAGCAGGATGATGAGCGCCGGCACCAGGAACATCACCTGCCGGTTCACGAAGTGGAACGGGTCGGGAATGCCGATGCGCGCCGCGACCGGCGGGCTCGCCGCCAGCGCCAGCACGATGCCGATGATCATCAAGGCGGCGAGAGCGCCGAGCAGCAGCCGGTCTATGGTCCACCACCACTCGCCGACGACCGTCCTTTCGGCACGCGATATCATGTACGCCACTCCGGGAAACAGGTTCCCGCAGTATCGGACGGTTAAGGTTGACGCCCGCTTAATGCCGGTGCGGTTGGTCAGACATCCGGCAGGGCGTTGACGAGATCGCGGAAGGCATCGCCGCGCCGCTCGAAGTTGCGGTACTGGTCGAAGCTGGCGCAGGCGGGTGACAGCAGCACCACGGGATGCGCCAGCCGCGACGCCGCCGCGTCGTCCGCCGCGCGGGCGACCGCCACATCCAGCGTCTCGCACATCTCGAACGGCACCGTCTCGCCCAGCGTCGCGGCGAAGGCCTCGGCGGCGACACCGATCAGATAGGCCTTCCGCACGCCCGGAAAGAAGGGCCGCAGCGGCTCGATGCCACCCTCCTTCGGCTTGCCGCCGGCGATCCAGTAAATGTCGTCGAACGAGGTCAGCGCCCGCTCGGCCGCATCGGCATTCGTCGCCTTGGAATCATTGACGAACAACACTTTGCCGAGGGTACGCACCTGCTCCATCCGGTGGGCGAGGCCGGGAAAACTCGCCATGCCGGCGGCGATCACCTCCGGCGCGAGCCCCAGAGCGCGGGCAGCTGCAAAAGCGGCGGCGGCGTTCTGCGCGTTATGGGCGCCGCGCAGCGAGCCGATGCCGGCCAGCTTCAGGGTAAACACCCGCACGCCCTTTTCCGCCACGACGAGGTCGGTGCCGTCGAGAAAGACGCCGTCATCGAGCGCCTCTCGCACCGAGATTCGCACGACGTTCTTGCCTGCCGCCTCGGCCCGCTCCGCAAGGGCGCGCGACCATTCGTCGTCGACGCCGACCACCGCCGTGCCACCCGCCTCGACGCCAGCGATCAGCCGTTCCTTCACGGCCGCATAGTTCTCCATCGTCCCGTGCCGGTCGATATGGTCGGGCGACAGGTTGAGCAGGAGGCCCACCGCCGGATCGAGGCTGGGGGCAAGGTCGATCTGGTAGGAGGAGCACTCGATCACGTAGACGCGGCCGGCTTTGGGCGGTTCGAGGCCGAGAATCGCCGGGCCGAAATTGCCGCCGATCTGTACGTCGCGCCCGCCGACCTTGAGGAGATGAGCCAGCAGCGCCGTCGTGGTCGACTTGCCATTGGTGCCGGTGATCGCGGCGAAGGCCGGCCGGCGCACGGCATGCCGCCGCTCGCGGCAGAACAGCTCGATATCGCCGATGATCTCCACCCCGGCGTCCTGCGCCCTCTTCACCGTCCAATGCGGTTCGGGATGGGTCAGCGGCACCCCCGGAGCCAGCACCAGTGCGGCAAAGCCGGACCAGTCGGCCGCGTTGAGGTCGCCGGTCGGGATGCCCTCCGCCGCCGCCTTTTCCACCGAGGCCGGCGAATCATCCCATGCCGTAACAGCAGCCCCGCCGGCGAGGAGCGCCCGGGCGGTGGCGAGGCCCGACCCGCCGAGCCCGAACAGGGCGACGGCGCGGTCCTTCAGGGAGGAGACGGGAATCATAGGGAGCAACCTTGGAAACGGCACCAGGGAAAAGGGCTGGGCGGGCGCCTCTCGCTAGCGCATTTCGCCCACCGATGAAATGATCGGCGCTCGACACGACAGCATTCCGCCCCCCAGACTGAGAGCTTGCCATGTCCGTCCCCGCTCTGCTTCCGCTCGGTTCGACGATGCGGGTCCTCCGCCCCCATCCCAACATCTACGCCTTCTATGACGGGCGGATCGACGGGGCGCGGGCGCATTCGCTGGCGCCGAACTGGCTGGACGACGGTGCCTATGCGCTCGGCGTCTGCGTCTATGCGGTGGTGGATGGCAGCGAGGCGCTGCTCTACGACACCCACATCTCGATTCCCCATGCGCAGATGATGCGCCGCACGCTGGAAGAGGCGGGCGTCACCTCCTTCCGCGTGGTGCTGAGCCACTGGCACGACGACCATGTCGCCGGCAATGCCGTTTTCGCCACCGACGAGATCATCGCGCTGGACCGCACCGAGCGGACGCTCGCCGCCAACCGGGTGGCACTGGAGAATGGCGACCCGCCGATCTTCCCGCTTGTCATGCCGAACAAGATCATCACCGGCCCGACCGAGCTCGCCGTCGGTCGTCTCACCGTGAAGCTGGAGCCGGCGGAGATCCACAGCCATGATGGGTTGATCCTGCTGCTGCCCGAGCTCGGCCTCATGCTGGCCGGCGACACGCTGGAGGAGCCGATCACCTATGTCGGCGAGCCCGAGCGTCTGCCGGTGCATGTCGAAGAGCTCAGGCGCATCCGGGAATGGGGCTATGCCCGCATCCTGCCCAATCATGGCGCGCCTGATGTGATCGCCGCCGGCGGTTATGGCCCCGAACTGATCGATGCCACCATCCGCTATCTGAACAAACTGCTGCACACCCGCATCGACATGGCGCTGGCCGACCAGGACCTGTCCACCTTCATCGCCGGCGACCTCGCATTGGGAACGCTCAGCTATTTCGCGCCCTATGAAGCGGTCCACGCCAACAATGTGAAGAAGGTGCTGGCACTGCCCTGAGCGGCGGCGAGGCTCGCCGCACGCCAGCGCGCTCAGTACGCGCCGGTTGTCGACGGCAGTCCGGGAGACGGCAGCCCGATCCGCCGGGCCCGGGCCCGCGGGCGCTAGCCGTCGCGCTCGTGCCCGGGCGCGGCATGCACGAGTTGCGTCTCGGGCAGATCCACGAGGTTGAGATAGCGCTCGAACTGAACCAGTACGTCGGTGATGAGCTGGTCGCGCGTCATCCCCATCACGTCATAGCCGCGCCCGCCGCTGGAGAAGTAGGTCCGCGCCTCGTAGCGATATTCGGGCTTCCCGGCCCCCGCCGCCATAAAGGTCGGCAGGCGGTGCGCGACTGCGCTGACGCCATAGACGAAGTCGCGCACGTTCTCCGCCGGCGAGCGCAGCGCCACGGCACCGTTTTCCTCTTCGTGGACCTGCGCGACACGGCCACGACGGCTCAGTTCCTGCGCAACCTGCTCGAGGGCGGGACGCACGTCGGCACCGATGAAATGTGCCACCTCGCGCTCGGTTGGCGCATGGAGAATCAGGGCGAGCCGCCGCTGCCAGGTGACACCGGAAGCCGGTGCGCTGGGCACGGAGAACGACTGGGCGGCATGCACCCGCTGCTGGGCGATATCTGCCCGCATGCCCTTAAACAGCGCCCAGACCAGCGCCAGCATAACGAAAGTGAAAGGCAGCGCGCTGGCGATGGTGGCCGATTGGAGCGCCCCCAGCCCGCCTGCCAGCAGCAGGCAGGCCGCCACCGTACCTTCGAGCACGCACCAGAACACGCGCTGGCCGGTGGTGGTCTGTGTCTCGCCGCCGGCGGCGATGGAGTCGACAACGAGCGAGCCGGAATCCGACGAGGTGACAAAGAATACCGCAATCAGGAGGATGGCGAGGGTTGAGGTGACAACAGGGAGCGGCAGGTATTCGAAGAAACGGAACAACCCGACCGAGACATCTGCCGCCACCGCCTTGCCGAGATCGCCGGCGGCAATGCCGGTGTCGATGAAGATTGCGGTGTTGCCGAAGACGGTCATCCAGAAAAAGGTGAAGCCGGCGGGGATGAACAGCACCGCGACCACGAACTCGCGCACCGTGCGCCCGCGGGAGATGCGGGCAATGAACATGCCGACGAAGGGCGACCAGGAAATCCACCACGCCCAGTAGAACAGTGTCCAGCCATCGATCCACGGCGTCGGTTCATAGGCATAGATGTTGAAGGTGCGGAGCACGAGGGTGTCGAGATAGAGCCCGATATTCTGCACGAAGTCACGGAACAGCATCGCGGTCGGCCCGACGACCAGAACAAACAGCATCAGCAGGATGGCAACGACGAGATTGATCTCGGAGAGGATCCGTACGCCCTTGTCGAGGCCCGTGACCACCGAAACCGTGGCCAAGCCGGTAATGACGGCGATCAGCGCCAACTGCACCCAGGGCTCGATGGGTAGGCCGGTCAGGTAGTTCAGCCCCGCATTGATCTGGCTGACGCCAAGGCCGAGCGAGGTGGCGATGCCGAACATGGTGCCGACGATGGCGAAAATATCGACGGCGTGGCCGATCGGCCCGTTGATGCGCTCTTTCAGCAGCGGATAGAGGCCGGAACGGATGGTCAGGGGCAGATTGTAGCGATAGCCGAAATAGGCCAGCGAGAGGCCGACGACGGCATAGATCGCCCAGGCGTGGATGCCCCAGTGGAAGAACGTCACGGACATCGCCTCGCGCATCGCCGCGATCGAACGCGGTTCGGCGGTGGGAGGCTGCATGAAGTGGGTTATCGGCTCGCCCACGGCGTAGAACATCAAGCCGATGCCCATGCCCGCCGCGAACAGCATGGCGATCCAGGACGAGAAGCGGAAATCCGGCGTGGAATCGTCCGGTCCCAATTTGAGCCCGCCGAACCTTCCCAGACACAGCAATAGGACGGAGGCGAGGAAAATCCCTACCGACAGGAGGTAAAGCCAGCCAAACCCCGCAAGTATCTTTGCCTGCAGCGTGCCAAATATCGCGCTGGCCTGTTCCGGCATGATGATGCCAACGGCGAGAAACACGAAAATGACGCCAACCGACCCGAAAAAGACAGGCGGATTGATAATGAAGGGCTTGAACATCGGGTGCTCCTTCTACGCCACAACCGTGACGGAGCTATATAGAGGTGAATCCGGTGAGCCTCATTTAATCAAATGTTGCGCCTCGACGCACATCGCCCAAGCGGAGAGCGAGGGCTGCGGAAGGTAGCGTCGACGGTCTATCTGCCGCTCCGGCACCGCGTCCGCATCACTGGCGCACCATGCCCTCCTCCGAGGGGCCCGGAAGAAAAAAGGCCGATGACGCGACGCCCGGCGCCAGCGCGAGGCAAGCGCCCACCAGCGTTCAGCTCGCGTCAAGGCTGGGTCGGCCCGGGAGGGAAGCTCAGCGCAGCTTCAGCGTCGACAGCCCGATCAGCGCTAGCACAACGGCAATGATCCAGAAGCGGATGACGATCTGCGGCTCGGTCCAGCCCTTCTGCTCGAAATGGTGGTGGATCGGCGCCATCTTGAACACGCGCTTGCCGGTAAGCTTGAACGAGGCGACCTGCACGATGACCGACACCGCCTCCAGCACGAACAGGCCGCCGATCACCGCCAGCACGATCTCGTGCTTGGTGGCCACGGCGATCGTGCCGAGCAGGCCACCCAGCGCCAGCGAGCCGGTGTCGCCCATGAAGATCTGCGCCGGTGGGGCGTTGAACCACAGGAAGCCGATGCCGGCCCCGATGATGGCCCCGCAGATCACCGCCAGTTCGCCGACGCCGGCGACGTAGTGGATCTGCAGATAGTCGGCGAACAGCACGTTGCCGGAGAGATAGGAGATCATCCCGAAACTGGCAGCGGCCACCATGACCGGGACGATGGCGAGGCCGTCGAGGCCGTCGGTCAGGTTCACCGCATTGCCGGCACCGACGATAACGAAGGCGCCGAGGATGACGAAGAACCAGCCGAGATCGAGCAGAAGGTCCTTGAAGAACGGGAAGGCCAGCGAGGAGGACAGCGGATCGCGCCCCACATGCATGATCACCACGGCGGCGGTGCCGGCGATCAGCGCTTCGATGGCGAGGCGCGTCCGGCCGGACAGGCCGTTATGGGTCTGCTTCGTCACCTTCAGATAGTCGTCATAGAAGCCGATCAGCCCGAAGCCGATGGTGACGAAAAGCACCACCCAGACATAGGGATTGGACAGGTTGCCCCACAGCAGGGTCGCCACCATGAGCCCAGAGAAGATCATCAGCCCGCCCATGGTGGGCGTGCCCTTCTTGGTCAGCAAATGCGACTGCGGCCCGTCGGTGCGGATCGGCTGGCCCTTGCCCTGCTTCAGCCGAAGCATGGCGATGATGGCCGGGCCGAACATGAAGACGAAGAGCAGCGCGGTGATGATCGCCCCGCCGGTGCGGAAGGTGATGTAGCGGAAGACGTTAACCGCCGGGACGCTTCCCTGGAGTTCGGCGAGCCATTGCAGCATGGAGGATCAACCTTCGGGTGGGCAGGGCGACAGGCCGGCGCGCCGCTGCGGGCGGCAGGGCTTGCCCGGAATCAGGAAGAAGTGACCGGCGCGGCTCATTCCGACGTTTCCGCCGCTTCCGCAAGGCGTGCGGCGGGAAAACGCTCGGCCAGGGCGCGCACCAAGGGGCCCATGCGGCTGCCATTCGAGCCCTTGACCATGATGACGTCGCCGCCACGCAGCCGCTCCGCCACCAGCGGCAGCAGCGCGGCCGAATCCGGCGCCCAGGCGCCCCGGCGGCTCTCGGGCAGTGCCTCCCACAGCGCCCGCATCAGCGGGCCGGCGCAGAAGATGAGATCAGCGCAGGCGGCAGCCGGGGCAAGCTCGCGGTGCATCGCCTCCCCCGCGCTCCCGAGTTCCAACATGTCGCCGAGCACGGCGATCCGCCGCCCACGCCCGGTCGCCGGCGTCGCGGCCAGCACCGCCAGCGCGGCGTGCATCGAGGCGGTATTGGCGTTGTAGCTCTCGTCGATGAGCAGGGCCTCGCCGCCCTTTACCGCCAGCACCGTCCGCACGCCGCGACCCGGCGGCGGACCGAGCGCCGACAGCGCCAGCGCCGCCAGGCACAGATCCGCCCCCGCCAGCTTGGCGGCGGCGAGCACGGCGAGCGCGTTCTGCACGATATGGCGCCCCGGAAGCCCGACCTTGAAGCTGACGCTCTCGCCCATGATATCGGCGATGGCGGTCGACATGTCGGGCTTGAGCTTGACGCAGGAAAGCCGGGCGTCGGCCCCTTCCGCCTCGCCGAAACCGATGATGGTGGCGATGCCCGCTGCCCGCGCTACCGCCGCGAGCCGCTCGAAATGCGGGTTGTCGCGGTTCAGCACCGCCGCCCCGCCCGGCTCGACGCCGGTGAAGATCTCGGCCTTGGCGTCGGCGATGGCCTCGACGCTGTCGAACTGGGCGATGTGCACCGGCTCGATGGTGGTGATGATGGCCACATGCGGGCGCACCATGGCGACCAGCGGGGTGATCTCGCCGGGATGGTTCATGCCCAGTTCGAACACGCCATAGGCACTCGCCTCCGGCATGCGGGCGAGCGAAAGCGGCACGCCCCAGTGATTATTGTAGGAGGCCGCCGAGGCATGGGTCGGGCCATCGGCTCCAAGCGCCAGCGCCAGCGCCTCCTTGGTCGTGGTCTTTCCAACCGAGCCGGTGACGCCGATAATGCGGGCACGCGTGCGGGCACGGGCGGCGCGGCCCGCCGCCTCCAGCGCGCCGAGTACATCATCCACGGCCAGCAGGCCCGCACCTTCCGGCACCTCGCCAACGTGCCCGCGCTCCACCACGCTAAGCGCCGCGCCGCGCTCATGGGCAGTCGCCACATAAGCGTGGCCGTCGCTGTTCTCGCCGCGAATGGCAAAGAAGACGTCGCCCGGCTGCAGGGTGCGGGTGTCGATGGAAATGCCGCCAATGGCGCCGGCGGACGGGCCCGTCAGCGTGCCGCCGGTCGCCAAAGCGAGCGTGTCCGGGGCCCAAAGCGGCGAAGCGGCGGCCGAACCCATGCGGTCATCTCCCGAGAAGGCCGGCCGCGACGTCGCGGTCGGAGAATGGCAATGTTCGGTCGCCGATAATCTGGCCGGTTTCGTGACCCTTGCCGGCGATCAGCACCACATCTCCCGGCCCGGCCATGGCGATAGCGGCGGCGATCGCCTCCGCGCGGTCGCCGATCTCGCGTGCCCCGACGGCACTGGCGAGGATGGCAGCACGGATGGAAGCAGGGTCCTCGCCGCGCGGATTGTCGTCGGTGACGATGACGATGTCGGCCTTCGCGGCCGCAATCGCCCCCATGATCGGGCGCTTGCCACGGTCGCGGTCGCCGCCGCAGCCGAAGACGACGATCAGCCGCCCCGTCGCATAGGGGCGCAGCGCATCGAGCGCGTTGGCGAGCGCGTCGGGCTTGTGGGCATAGTCCACGAACACGCTGGCGCCGTGCCAGGTGCCGACGAGTTCCAGCCGGCCGGGAACCCCCTCCAGCGTCTCCAGCAGCGGCAGCACCTCGCCCGCCGGAGAGCCGGTGAGCAGGACGAGGCCGGCGGCGACCAGCGCGTTGCAGGCCTGGAAGGCGCCGACGAGCGGGAGTGTCAATGTCTGGCGGCGGCCTTTGATCTCGACCTCCAGGCGCTGGCCAAGCCCCTCATCGGCGCGCGCCAGCAGCGCGATGCCGGCCCCGGCGACCCCGATGCCGAGCACGTTCAGCTCATGCTCGGCCGCCATCTGGGCGACATGGCTGCCCTCGGTGGTGTCGACCCACACCGCCGCCCCGCCGCCGCGCGGCACGAGATCGCGGAACAGCCGCATCTTGGCGTCGAGATACGCCTCCATGTCAGGGTGATAGTCGAGATGGTCGCGCGAGAGATTGGTGAAGCCGCCTGCCTTCAGCCGCACCCCGTCGAGACGGTGCTGGTCCAGCCCGTGCGAGGAGGCCTCCAGGCACAGATGCGTCACCCCCTGCTCGGCCAGCGCGTGAAGGGTACGGTGCAACTCGATCGGGTCGGGCGTGGTCAGCGTGCCATAAACAGCGCCAGAGGGCGCCACAACGCCAAGCGTACCGAGACTGGCGGCGGAAAAGCCGAGCCCCTGCCAGATCTGACGGGCGAAGGCGGCAACCGAAGTCTTGCCCGAGGTGCCGGTGACGGCGGCAATGGTCTCGGGCTGGCGCGGAAAGGCCCGCGCGGCAGCCAGCGCCACCGCGCGTCGCGCATTGCCGACGCGCACATAGGAGATGGCGGGGTCGAGCCAGCCGGGCCGCTCCGCCTCGGCCACCACAGCGACGGCGCCGCGCCCTATGGCGTCAACCGCGTGGGCGAGACCGTCGGTCTTCGCCCCGGAGAGCGCGAAGAACACGTCGCCCGCTCGCACGCTGCGGCTGTCGAGCGAGGGCTCGCCGACGGCAAGCTCGGGCTCGGCGCCGGCATAGTCGGCATCCTCGCCGATCAGGCCGCTCAAGGTGAGGCGGCGGGCGCAGTCGACGGTGGGTCGCATCCGATCAGGCATTGGCGTCGTCCTGCGCGCCGCACCCGGCGCTCTTTCACATCACTGCGCGCGCGCCAGCGTGGTGTTGGCGAGCAGGCTTTCGGCCGGCGGCGCGTCGGTGCGCGGCATGATGCCGAGCATCGGCCCGATGCGGGAAATGATCTTGCCCGTCGTCGGCGCGGCGTTCCAGCCGGCCGTGGCATAGCCATAGGTTCCCTCGACCGCCTGCGGCTCGTCCAGCATCACCAGCACAAGGTATTGCGGGTTGTCCATCGGGAAGATGCCGGTGAAGGTCGTGAGCAGCTTGGTCTTCGAGTAGCGCCCATTGATCACCTTCTCCGCCGTGCCGGTCTTGCCGCCGGCATAGAAACCGGAAACGTTGACCTTCTTGGCCGACCCCTTTTCGGCGTTAAGGCGCAGCAGATAGCGCATCTGGGCGCTCGTCTTCGGGCTGATCACCTGTGTGCCGGCGGCCAGCGCTTCCTCGCGCGAGCGCTTGAGAAAGGTCGGGGGAATGAGAGTGCCGCCATTCACCAGCGCGTTCACCGCCATCACCGCCTGCAGCGGCGCCACCGCCAGGCCGTGGCCAAAGGCGATGGTGGCGGTGTTCACCTCGCCCCAGCGCTTGGGCACGATCGGCATGGCGCTCTCGGGCAGCTCGGTGCGCAGGCGGTCAAGCTGCCCGGTCTTGGCCAGGAACGCCTTGTGGGCGTCGACGCCCAGCGACAGAGCCATCTTGGCCGTACCGATATTGGACGAGAACAGGAACACTTCGGGAAGCGTCAGCACGCGGTTCTCGGCGTGATAGTCGCTGATCCGGAACCGACCGAAGCTCAGCGCCCCGCGCGCGTCCAGCGTCGAGTTGATGGTGTAGCGGCCGCTGTCCAGCGCCATGGCGAAGGTCAGCGCCTTGAAGGTCGAACCCATTTCGAACACGCCGGTGGTCAGGCGGTTGAGGTTCTTCGGGTCGAGCGAGCGGGCGGGGTCGTTGGCGTCGAAATCCGGCAGCGAGGCCATGGCGACGATCTCGCCGGTGCGCACATCGACCACCGTGCCGGCGGCGGCGATGGCCTTGAACTTCTCCTTGGCAGCAAAAAGTTCGTCGCGCAGCACGTGCTGGACGCGCAGATCGAGCGCCAGCTCCACCGGCTCCTGCTGCCGGTCCGACGCGAAGCCGGCGAGATGCAGGTCGGCCAGGCCGCGCGTGTCGACCCACTTCTCGATGCCGGCAATGCCCTGATTGTCGATATTGGTGGAGCCGAGCACGTGCGCCCCGAGCGTGCCGCCGGGATAGACGCGACGGTTCTCGGTCATGAAGCCGATGCCGGGCAGGCCGAGATTGTGGATCTCGCGCTGCTGCTGCGGAGTGATATCGCGCCGAAGCCAGATGAAGCCGCGATCGGTGGAGAGCCGCTGACGCAATTCGTTGGCGTCGAGATCGGGCAGCACCGCGGTGAGCGCCTCTACCGCCTCGTCGACATCGATCAGCCGGCGCGGCTCGCCATAAAGCGAGGCCGACTTCACATCGGTCGCCAGCACCAGCCCGTTGCGATCGACAATATCCGGCCGTGCCGAGGCCACTGCGTCGGTGGACACAATCCGGCGCGCCACCGCACCCTCGGGCGCCGAGGCGAGCACGGCGAGGCGGCCGGCAATGGCGAGATAGGCCCCGGCGAATACCAGCATGCACAGCACGATGCGCGCCCGCGCCACCGCATGGGCTTCAGGCCGGCCGCGCCCAAAGGCGGCGCGCACAATGGCGAGCAGGCCGCGCAGAAGGCTTCTGGGCAGGCGCAGCAGGCGTTGGCCCATCGGGGCGGCGGAAATCTTGGGCATGCGGGTCATGGTGCCACCTCGGGATTACTGGCCGACATCGCCGGGGGGAAGCAGCGGCGATGCCGCTGCTGGATTGAGCGGCGCGCCGAGAACGCCCTGCGGCCCGGCGGGGCTGCGGCGCGGCGTACCCATGGTGCCGGCCGGCGGCATGGCCGAGAGCGGCAGGGGTTCGGCGGAAAACGGCTGCTCGGGCAGCGGTGCGTCGTCGGGGAGCCGGGCGACCGGAGTGCTGCGCGCCGGCTTGGCCGGCTTGGGCGCGGCGGCTTCCGGCGCCGGCGGGTTCAATGAGGGGCCGTCCACCAGCGCCTCGATCATGCCGCTCAGCCCGTCGCCGCCCGCATCCGGCTTGGCGGGAAGGCTGGCGAGCCGGTCCATATGGGCGACATCGAGCGGCTGCATGTCGAGATGCCGTTCCGCCAGCGCCTGGACGCGATCGGGCGCGGTACGGCGGGCCCATTCGGCATGCAGAATGGCGATGCGGTCACGCTCGCTGCGAATTTCCGTCCGCAGCTTCGCGATTTCCTGCGCCTCGAAGGCCGAGGAATATTTGACATGGTAGACTGTGCCGGCGGCGGCGAGCAGCGCGATGACCGAGACGGCATTGAAGATGCGGAACATGTCTCGACCTCAGCGGCGGCGGTGGGCGTCAAGGACGGGCAGAGGCGGCAGCAGCGATCCGAGATCGCCATAGGGATGGGCCGGCGCCGTGGTGCGGGCGGCCGCGCGCAGCTTGGCCGAGCGCGCCCGGGGATTGGCGGCGCGCTCCTCCTCGCCGGGCTCGACCGCACCGCGCGCCAGCAGCGTAAAGCTCGGCGCCGCGCCGGCCACGGCCGGCAGATGGCGCGAGCCGGAGGCGACCTTGGAGCGGTTGGCAAGGAAGTTCTTGACGATGCGGTCCTCCAGCGAGTGGAAGGTCACCACCACCAGCCGCCCGCCAGGCTTGAGGATGCGCTCGGCGGCCGCAAGCGCGCGGGCGAGTTCGCCCAGCTCGTCATTCACCGCGATACGCAGCGCCTGGAAGGTGCGGGTGGAGGGATGGGGTTCATGCGGCTTGGCCCACACCACCTTGGCGACAATATCGGCGAGTTGCAGCGTGCGCTCGATCGGCGCTTCGGCCCGCGCCGCGAGGATGGCCTTGGCGACGGCACGGGAATGGCGCTCCTCGCCGAAGCGATAGACGAGATTGGCCAGCTCGGTTTCGGAGAGCTTCGCCACCAAATCGGCGGCGGAGGGCCCGTCCTGCGACATCCGCATGTCGAGTGGCCCGTCGCGGCGGAAGGAGAAGCCGCGCTCGCCCTCGTCGATCTGCATGGAGGACACGCCGATATCGAGCACGACGCCATCGACCAGCGTTTCACCGGCCGCCTGCGCCACCGCGTCGAGCGCGCTGAAGCGCTCGGGCACCAGCGTCAGTCGCCCGCCGAATTCGGCAACAAGTGCCTGCCCGTCGCGGATGGCGTTGGGATCGCGGTCGATGGCGATCACTCGGCAGTCCGCCGCGTCGAGAATGGCGCGCGTGTAGCCGCCGGCGCCGAAGGTGCCGTCGACATAGACGCCGCCCGGCTGCGGGGCGAGATGGTCGAGAACCTCGTTCAGTAGGACAGGCAGATGACGGGCCGGTCCGCCGGCAGCGTCCGTCTCCGAACCGCCGCGACCCGCCATCATGCCCCATCGGCGCGGGAATCCCGCGTCGCCCCCTGGGAGCCGATCTCCTGCTTCAGCGCGCGCACTTTGGCAGTGGCCTCCGCCAGATGCGCCCGGAAGCGATCGGGCTCCCAGATTCGAAAATGATCCCCGAGGCCGACAAGCACGGCCTCGTCCTTGATTTGCGCATGGGCTTTCAGCCCCTCGCTGAGCATCACGCGGCCCTCCGGATCGAGTTTCACCATCTCGATCGCCCCGTAGAGCGCGCCCGCCAGTTCCTCCCGCGCATCCGAAAAGGGCGGATAGCGCGCGATCAGGGCGTCGATCCCCGCCATCAGTTGCGCGCCGCCCGCCTGCAGGGCGGGACGATCGAGCGCCGGATGGCAGTACAGGTGCTCCAGCCCGTCCCGCGCGAGAAGCGCGCGGTACGGCGCCGGGATCGACATCCGGCCCTTGGAATCGAGCCGCATCGGATAGGTCGATACGAAACGTTCCATCGGCTCGGTACGCCCCTACGCAAACACGCCCCGCAGCAGCGTCCGCAACTCGCAAAAAATGCCGGACGACAGGCGCCGGAAAGGCGCCATCGGCATTGCTTACGCGGTACTGCAACGGGATGATTTGGGATACCATGGGACACGATGGGCGTCAATGGAATGACCGTTGCGAATCCACCTCCTGTGAAGGGTTCACAAGGGTGATTCCGCCGCGATCGGCATCTCGCGATTAACGCCCCATGAACCTTAAGAATCTGTTGAATCACCCGCGTGTCGGGATTAGCTGCTGCGCGATGAGCGACACCGACGCCCCCTTTCCGCCCGACTCGCCGCTGGTTGCGCAGGTGCTGCCCTCGCCGAACCATGGCCCGCGCCTCGGCGTTGCCCGGCCGGACATGCTGCTGCTGCACTATACGGGCATGGAATCGACCACCGAGGCGGTCGACTGGCTTCGAGCACCCGAGCGGCAGGTCTCCGCGCATTATGTCGTGCTGGAGAATGGCCGCATCCTGCAGCTGGTACCCGAAGCTCGCCGCGCCTGGCATGCGGGGGCCGGCTTCTGGGCCGGGGCCACCGACATCAATTCGCATTCCATCGGCATCGAGATCGCCAATCCCGGGCATGATTTCGGCTACCCGCCCTTCCCCGCCATCCAGGTCGAGGCCGTCACCGCGCTGGCCAAGGACATTCTCTCGCGCCAGCCGATCCCGCCCGATCGGGTGCTCGCCCATTCCGACGTCGCGCCCCTGCGCAAGAACGACCCGGGCGAGAAATTCCCCTGGGAGGTGCTGCACCGCTTCGGCGTCGGCCATCTGGTGGAGGAAGCCCCGCCGAGCGACGGGCGCTTTTTCATGCGCGGCGAGCATGGCCAGCCGATAGAGGCGCTGCAGGCCATGCTCGCCTTCTATGGCTATGGCGTGCCGGTAAACGGGACGTTCTGCGAAACAACAGAGGCTGTTGTCCGGGCCTTCCAGCGCCATTTTCGCCGCGCCCGGATTGACGGCGTCGCCGATGTCTCGACGCTGGCGACGCTCTACGCACTCTGCGCCGCCCGTCCGGCGGCGACAGGCGACGGGGCCGAGGCCACCTCCGATTCCGCCTGAAATAGCGGCACGGCTATAATATTTGCGTCGCGCGACAGGATGCTGCGCGTGTCGCCCCTTTGGCGCAAGCATCGTTCACATTCGCTGCGATTGCACCACATTGCACGGTATTGATGCCCGGTTGCGGCTGAGGCACGTTTCGATTGCGGCCCCACTCGTGCTTTAAACGTCACATTCACAACAGATTTGATTGGCTTTTCCCGGCCGTCGCAACCGGATGAAAAGGCCATCGCCACATAATGAACGTCTCACGCCTCCTATCTGCTTCCTGCATCGCCGTTATTTTCATCGCCTCTGCCATGAATGACGCAAGCGCAAAATCGAACATCGAGCGGCGCTCGAATGTCGTTGCTGGCAAGTCGGAATTAAACCATTCCATCACAGAAACTAAACTGACCAGCCTGGTAGATCGCGAAGCCCGTGCCAACGGCATCCCAGTCGCCCTCGCCCGCGCCGTGGTGCGCATCGAGAGCAACTGGAAACCCAATGTCACCGGCCGCGCAGGGGAGGTCGGCCTCATGCAGATCAAGCACCAGACCGCGCGCGGCCTCGGCTATAAGGGCTCCCGCGCCAAACTCTACGAGCCGGCCACCAACATCCGCTGGGGCATGCGCTATCTCGCCGGCGCCTATCGCCTCGCCGGCGGCGACACCTGCGGCACCGTGATGCGCTATCAGGGCGGGCATGGCGCCAAGCGCATGTCCTCGGCGGCGCGCAGCTATTGCAGCAAGGCCCGCACCATCATGGCCTCGAACTGACACGACCTCTCGGCGTGCACCTGCGGCAGGGGCCACGAACCGCGTCGTCCCCAGCCGCGGCTGCGCCCGGCGGTCCATCCGCCCTCCCCGCACTTGACGCGGCCACGCGCCTCGCCCATTGCTGCGCCGCCAGCCGGCCGGACGGCCGCGTCATCGCAAGATGCCGAGGAAAGTCCGGGCTCCACGGAGACACGGTGCCGGATAACGTCCGGCGGGGGCGACCCTAGGGAAAGTGCCACAGAAATCAGACCGCCACGGGTTCGCCCGCGGTAAGGGTGAAACGGTGCGGTAAGAGCGCACCGCGCGTCCGGCAACGGAGGCGGCACGGCAAACCCCACCGGGAGCAAAGTCGTATAGGGGTGGCACGAAGCTTCGCTTCAGGTCCCGTCTTCGGACAGCCGCCCGGGTTGACTGCTTGAGGCGCCAAGCAATTGGCGTCCCAGAGGAATGGCCGTCACGTGGGAGAAATCCCGCCATACAAAACCCGGCTTATAGGCCGGCTGGCACCCATTTGCCCCGCGCGCCAATTGGCGCCGTCCCCGGGGCTTGCTACGGCTACGCTCCCCGTCAGGAACCAAGGAACCTCGCCATGGCGATCCGCATCCTCCTCGCCGGCGCCACCGGCTGGGTCGGCCGCGCCCTCGCGCCCGCCATTGCCGCCGCACCGGATCTCGAACTGGTCGCCGCCGTCGCCCGCTCGCAGGCCGGCAAGGACCTGGGCATCGCGCTCGGCGGCGCAGCGAGCGGGGTCCCGGTCTTCGCCAGCGTGACCGAAGCTCTCGCCGTTCCCGCCGACGTGCTGATCGACTACACCAAGCCCGGCGTGGTGAAGGCCAATGCCCGCGCGGCGCTGGAAGCCGGTCTCGCCGTGGTCATCGGCACATCGGGGCTGGGTGCCGCCGACTATGCCGAACTCGACGAGGTGGCGCGGGCGCATGAAGCCGGCCTGCTGGCGGCCGGCAATTTCTCCATCACCGCCACTTTGCTCAAGCGCTTCACGCTGGAGGCGGCGAAATATGTCGCCGATGTCGAACTCATCGACTACGCCTCTGCCGGAAAGCCGGATGCCCCTTCCGGCACCGGCCGCGAACTGGCCGAGGCGCTGGCCGGGATACGCCAGCCCGCCACGTCGCGCCCCGTCGCCGAGGTGGTCGGCGTGCCCGAGACACGCGGCGGCGCCTTTGGCGAGGGAGCGCGCGAGGTGCGGGTGCACGCGCTACGCCTGCCGTCCTTCGTGCTGGGGGTGGAGGCGATTTTCGGCGCCCCGGACGAGCGGTTGACGATCCGCCACGACGCCGGCTCCTCGGCCGCTCCCTATGTCGCCGGCACGCTGCTCGCTGCCCGCAAGGTGCAGGGCTGGGTCGGGGTGAAGCGCGGCCTCGACACGCTGCTCGACTGACGTCCGCTAAGGTTCAGTCCGTACCCGCCTCGGCGCCCACGCCGGGAATCGGGCTGGCGAACTCGCGCTCGGTGGTGAAGGAGCGGACATTGCCGGTCGCACCTGCCGGTGTCGTGTCGAGCCCCAGCCATTTCGCCAGCGGGATGCTGCCGGGCGGCAGGAGACCGGGCGGCCGCGTCCGGGCCGGTGCGGCCGGGGCCGGTGGCGCGGCGGGCGGATAGGCCTGCGCCGGATAGGTCCGGGCGGGATAGCCCTGTGGGGCCGGCGCGCCGGGGGTGGGATCCGGTGCGTAGCCGCCATTGGCGTAGGGATCGACCGCCGGCGGTGTCAGCACCATCGGCTCACCCACAACCCCCGTGGGGACGCGCCCGGTCGCCGGATAGGCCGAAGCCGCGGGATAGACAGGAGCGGGCGCCGCCGGATAGGCGGAAGCCGGTAGTGTCCGCGCGGCCGCCGGGCGGGGCGGCGCCAGCGGCGCGGGTGCGCTGGCCTCGCCGTCATAGCCTTCCTGATCGGCGCCTTCCGGCCCGTAGTTTTCCACCGGCTCGACGCCACCCGGCACCGCCGACATCGGTCCGCCCTGCCACGCGCCGCCATAAGGCGGGGCCTTGTAGGCCGGCGCCTTGAACACCGGCAGACGCGGCGGATTCGGTCGCTGCGCCAGAGGCTTACAGGTGGACTTTCCGGAGGCGCGGCGCATCAGGTCGATGTGGATATGATCGTAGTGGTAGATGTTCGAGCCGGGCGCCAGCACGACGCTGAACCGCTCGCACGCATCGGCCTGCACGGTGCGCAGGAATCCGCGCGCATCGGCGCTGCCCTTCCAGTCCTTCTTGACCGAAATCTCGCGCCCGTCGGCCAGCACGAAGCCGGCAATGTCGAGGCCGTTGCCGAAGGCGTGCTCGGAGATCTTGCCCGTCTTCGCGCCGTTCATCCGCCGGCAGGAATAGGACGACATCTGCTTCATCTTCACCACCGGCTGGCCGAACCAGGCCATGGCGGCGGGCTGCACGTCCTGCGTCACCCATTGGTCGACGGCCGAGGTCATCGGGCAAGCCAGCGTCGCGCGCGGGCTAACCTCAACAGATCCTTGGGAAAAAGCCGTGATGCGGAAGGCATGGTCCATGCCGCAGGTGCCGGCGCCGTTGATCGCCCGATCCGGGACGATGAAGGCGGAGGGCGTGACCCGGCCCTCCGCCAGACACCGTTCCTCGGCCTCCGAGCGCCAGGGTTCGCGCTGTTCATACAGCCCGAACTTGCAGCCGGAGAGCCCCAGGAGGACGAGCGGGGCTACGAAAAACCAGGATACGCCGCGCGTCATGGGCAGACGCTAGCCGCTCTTGGTTGACAGCCGGTTAAGCCCGCAGGCCGCTGGCGCGGAAAGACAAAAAAGCCGGGCGTTGGCCCGGCCTTTCTGCGCTGCGACGGGTCGAACCCGGTTCGATCAGGAGGCCGATCAGGCCGATCGGGCCGATCTCAATGATTGAGGTTCTTCACAATGTCCTCGACCATCTTCTTGGCGTCGGCGAACAGCATCATCGTGTTGTCGCGGAAGAACAGCTCGTTCTCCACGCCGGCATAGCCGGCCGCCATGCCGCGCTTGATGAACAGCACGGTCTTGGCCTTCTCCACGTCGAGGATCGGCATGCCGTAGATCGCCGAGGTCGGGTCGGTCTTCGCCGCCGGGTTGGTCACGTCATTGGCGCCGATGACGAAGGCCACATCCGCCTGCGCGAACTCGGAGTTGATGTCCTCCAGCTCGAACACCTCGTCATAGGGCACGTTGGCCTCGGCCAGCAGCACGTTCATGTGCCCGGGCATGCGGCCGGCGACGGGGTGGATGGCGTATTTCACCTCGACCCCTTCCTCCTTCAGCCGGTCGCCCATCTCGCGCAGCGCGTGCTGGGCCTGCGCCACCGCCATGCCGTAGCCCGGCACGATGATGACCTTGGAGGCGTTCTTCATGATGAAGGCCGCGTCCTCGGCCGAACCCTGCTTCACCGGGCGCGTTTCCACCGCGCCGGCCGGGCCGCCCGCCGTGTCGCCGCCGAACCCGCCCAGGATCACCGAGATGAAGGAGCGGTTCATCGCCTTGCACATGATGTAGCTCAGGATCGCGCCCGAGGACCCCACCAGCGCGCCCGTGATGATCAGCGCCGTGTTCGACAAAGTGAAGCCGATGCCCGCCGCCGCCCAGCCGGAATAGGAGTTGAGCATCGACACCACGACCGGCATGTCGGCGCCGCCGATCGGGATGATGATCAGCCCGCCGAGCACCAGCGCGGCGATGACGATCAGCCAGAACACGGTGTGGCTCTCGGTGGCCACCAGCACGCCGATCAGCACCAGGATCAGCGCGGCAAGGCCGGCATTGATCAGGTGCCGGCCCGGCAGCATGATCGGCTTGCCCGACATGTTGCCATTGAGCTTGGCGAAGGCGATCACCGAGCCGGTGAAGGTGATGGCGCCGATGGCGACGCCAAGGCTCATCTCGACCAGCGCCTGGGCGTGGATATGGCCGGGATCGCCGATGCCGAACGCCGCCGGGGCGTAGAGCGCCGCCGCCGCCACCATCACGGCGGAGAGGCCGACCAGCGAATGGAACGCCGCCACCAGCTGCGGCATCTGCGTCATCGCGATCTTCTTGGCGATGACGGCGCCGGCGCCGCCGCCAATGGCGAGGCCGCCGAGCACAAGCGCCCAGCCGCCCAGCCCCGCCGGGGGCGAGGAGGCCAGCGTGGTGACAATGGCGATGGTCATGCCGACCATGCCGAAAATATTGCCCTGCCGCGACGTCACCGGGCTGGAGAGCCCGCGCAGCGCCAGAATGAACAGGACACCGGAGACGAGATAGAGCAGCGCGACCAGATTGGCGTTCATGTCAGCGCGCTCACTTCTTCTTCGAGTACATGGCGAGCATCCGGCTGGTCACCAGGAACCCGCCGAAAATGTTCACCGCCGCCAGGATCAGGCCGACAAAGCCGAAGCCCCGCGCCCAGCCGGTGCCTTCGGCCACGGTGTCGACGCCCACCGCCAGCAGCGCGCCGACCACGATCACCGAGGAGATGGCGTTGGTCACGCTCATCAAGGGCGTGTGCAGCGCCGGGGTCACCGACCACACGACATAGTAGCCGACGCACACCGCCAGCACGAAGATGGCGAGCTGGAACACGAACGGGTCGATCGCCCCGCCCGAGAGCGTGTGCACCGTCGCGCCGGCAATGTCGGCATAGCTCTGCTGCGCCGCCTGGGCATAGGCGGCGGCCGCTTCCGCCGCCTGCCGCGCCACTTCAGCCGCCATCCGCGCCCCTTCGGCCGCGTTCTGAGCCACAGCGTCGGAGACGCCTGGCGCGTTCTGGGCGAGTATCACGCCCCCTGCCGGATTGGCCATTTCCTCTATTCCCTTGTCTCTGTCTCTTGGCGGCGCCGCTCAGCCTGACGGCCGGACGCCCGATCGGATCCGTGATGATGTCGTCATCCCGGAACCGCCAGTGGCGGTCTCCGGGATCGCAGGCAAAACAGGCGGGCGCCGGGCCGGCGGGCGCTCCCCTTCCTCTCAACCCCTCATCCCCGTCCCCGGACGTGATCCGGGGACGGGCATGAGGGAAGAAGGGCATGAGGGAAGACGCGCGATCCCGGATCGGCCTGCGGCCGTCCGGGATGACGGCGCCGCTTACGCCGCCCTTAAGCCGCCGACGCGTCCGCCGCCGGCGCTGCCGGCGCGAAGCCCGGATGCACCACCGCCCCGTCCTTGGTCAGCAGCGTCGCCTTCACCAGCTCGTCGTCCCACTTCACGGCAAGCGCCTTGGTGCCCTTGTCGATCAGCGTCTCGACAAAGGCGTAGAGGTTCTTGGCGTAGAGCTGCGAGGCGGTCGCCGCCAGCCGGCCCGGCACGTTGAGATGGCCGACGATCTTGACCCCGTTCGCCGTGGTCGCGACCTCGCCCGGCACCGCGCCCTCGACATTGCCGCCGCGCTCCACCGCGAGGTCGATCAGGATCGAGCCCGGCTTCATCGCCGCCACCATATCGGCGGAAACGAGCTTGGGCGCCGGCCGGCCGGGGATCAGCGCCGTGGTGATGACGATGTCCTGCTTGGCGATATGCGCCGCCGTCAGCGCCGCCTGCTTGGCCTGGTATTCCGCCGACATCGCCTTGGCGTAGCCGCCTGCCGTCTCCGCCTGCTTGAACTCCTCGTCCTCGACCGCGATGAACTTGGCGCCGAGGCTCTCGACCTGTTCCTTCGCCGCCGGGCGCACATCGGTGGCCGAGACCACCGCGCCGAGGCGCCGCGCCGTGGCGATCGCCTGCAGGCCGGCCACACCCGCCCCCATCACGAACACCCGCGCCGCCGGCACGGTGCCGGCCGCCGTCATCATCATCGGAAAGGCCCGGCCGAACTCGCTTGCGGCGTCGACCACCGCGCGGTAGCCGGCCAGATTCGCCTGGGAGGACAGCACGTCCATCACCTGCGCGCGGGTGATGCGCGGCATCAGCTCCATCGCGAACAG
>JAESFV010000237.1_pt1 | contig 54853 bp, 54 predicted proteins | sample 9269471 | NCBI WGS metagenome assembly JAESFV01 (sample SAMN14502647, study PRJNA617108) | algae metagenome | isolation source: Symplocastrum torsivum CPER-KK1 and co-occurring heterotrophs from... | place: USA: Central Plains Experimental Range, Colorado | collected 2001-01-01
CTGGGTCCCGGATCGCCTTCCGCTGCCGCTGCAGGCGTCCGGGACACGGCGGCGCGCTTCGATACCTCTCACGCCCTCATGGCAGGCGGCCTTCTTCTCCCTCTCCCCGTGGGGGAGAGGGTTGGGGTGAGGGGGGCTTCTCCCTCCGCCCCCGCTCCCCCCTCACCGACCCGCTTCGCGGGCCACCTCTCCCCGCGGGGAGAGGCACGTCGCGGGTCGGCGCCGGGCATGGACTGCGCCCGGACCGCCCTCGCCGCCAATGGTCGGTGCCAAGTCTGATCTTCGTCGCTCATGGGATGACAGCGACGCCGCGCTCAACTATCCGATTTTATCGAATGATTTGTGCGATATAATGCGCTGGATCGAACGATCAGCCCCTGCGATCAGAGGACGTTGCCGCAGTGGAGACGTATCATGGTCGCGCATGTCGACATGGCCGAGGGCCACAGGGTGGCGAAGGCCCGGCCCACCGCGATCCTGCCCGGCCTCGCGCTGACGGCGGGCATTGCCGGCTTGGCGTTCGGCCTGCGCCAGCTGCCCATGGTCGGGGTGCTGAGCCCGATGATCCTCGCCATCATGATCGGCATCGGCTTTCACAATCTCATCGGCACGCCAATGCGGGCCAAGCCCGGCGTCGCCTTCGCCATGCGGCGCATCCTGCGCGCCGCCATCGTGCTGCTCGGCCTGCAGCTGACCGCCGCGCAGATCGCCGAAGTGGGCGCCACCGGCATCGCGGTGATCGCGCTGACGCTGGTCGCCACCTTCCTCTTCATCACCTGGTTCGGCCGGCTGATCGGGGTGGAGCGCGGGCTGGCCGAGCTGATCGCCGCCGGCACCTCGATCTGCGGCGCCTCGGCGGTGATCGCCACCAATACGGTGACGCGCGCGCCGGATGAGGATGTCGCCTATGCGGTGGCCTGCGTCACCGTGTTCGGCTCGGTGGCGATGTTCCTTTATCCGCTGCTGCCTGTCGTGCTCGGCCTTTCGCCGCACGCCTATGGGCTGTGGGCCGGCGCCTCGATCCACGAGATCGCCCAGGTGGTGGCCGCCGCCTATCAGGGCGGGCCGGCGGCGGGCGAGTTCGGCACCATCGCCAAGCTCTCGCGGGTGATGCTGCTGGCGCCGATGGTGATCGGGCTCGGGCTCATTGCCGCCCGCCGTGCCACCCGGCTCGGCCACGGCGCCAGCCGCGCCCGCCCGCCCATGCCGTGGTTCGTGCTCGGCTTTCTCGCCATGGTGGGGCTGAACAGCGTGGTGACGCTGCCGGCGGAGGTGAAAAGCGCTGTGGTGCTGGCCACCACCTTTATGCTCTCCATGGCGCTGGCGGCGATGGGGCTGGAAACCGACATCGCCAAGCTGCGCGCCAAGGGGCTGCGGCCGTTTCTTCTCGGCCTCGCCGGCTTCGTCTTCATCGCCCTGTTCAGCCTCGCTCTGGTAAAGATGACCGCCTGAGCGAGGCTGAGGACGGCGGATGACCCTGGAGCAACTGCGCATCTTCGTGGCGGTGGCCGAGCGCGAGCACATCACGCAGGGCGCGCGGGACATCCACCTCACCCCCTCGGCGACAAGCGCGGCGATCGCGGCGCTGGAGGCGCGCCACGCGACACGGCTGTTCGACCGGGTCGGCCGCGGCATCGTGCTCACCGAGGCGGGCCGGCTGTTCCTGCCGGAGGCGCGTGCCGTGCTCGCCCGCGCCTCCGCCGCCGAAAAGGTGCTGGCCGATCTCGCCGGGCTGGTGCATGGCGCGCTGGCGCTGGCGGGCAGCCAGACGGTGGCCAATTACTGGCTGCCGCCGCTGATCGAGCGCTACCGCCGCCGCTATCCCGGCGTCGCGGTGAGCCTCGTGATCGGCAATACCGATTTCGTCGCCGCACGGGTGCAGGACGGCGCCGCCGATCTCGGCTTCATCGAGGGCGAGGTCGAGGCGCCGGTGCTGGTCGCCGCGCCCGTCGCCGATGACGAGATGGTGCTGGTGGCGCCGGTGACGCATCCCTGGCACTGGCGCGCGCCCACCTCCCCGGCCGAGCTGGCGGATGGGCCGTGGGTGCTGCGCGAGCCGGGCTCGGGCACGCGGGCCATTTTCGAATCCTATCTGGAAGAGAGCGGCCTTGCCCCCGGCGCGCTGCGCGTCGTGCTGGAATATCCCTCCAACGAGGCGGTGCGGGCGGCGGTGGAGGCGGGCAGCGGGGTGACGGTGATCTCGCGCCGGGTGGTGGAGGAGGCGATCCGCGCCGGCACCATGGCGCTGATCGACTACCCCCTGCCCTCGCGCCCCTTCCTCTCGCTGCGCCACCGCGAGCGCTACGCCACCAAGGCGGCGCAGGCCTTTCTCGACCTGGCGACGGCGACGCCCGAGAGCGCCGGCTGACGGCCGCGCCGGGGCCGGGATAACGCCGCCTGCCCGCGCAGATCGGCGTGGCGCCGCCCTATGCAACGCGGCACAATGGAGGCGCGGCGGCCCGCGATCGGGCACGCGGGCGGGGGCAGAACGATTTGAACGCGCAGGAACGTAGTGAACCCGCCGGCCGCGGCGAGGTCCGCATCGAGATTGTCGACGTGCTGCGCGGCATCGCGGCGAGCGCGGTGGTGGTGCAGCATGTGGCGGAATCCTCCGGCCTGCCGGGGCTGTGGTACCTGCTGGAACTGGCGCCCGGCGTGTTCGGCGTCGTGCTGTTCTTCCTCATCAGCGGCTTCGTCATCCCGCTCTCCGTCCGGGGGGTGTCGGACTGGCGGGCCTACGCCCTGCGGCGGGTATGCCGGATTTATCCGCTCACCTTGTTCGCCTTCGCCCTGCTGGCGGCGCTGATGCTGCTGGGCGCGCTGCCGGCCGTCGCCGCCCCGTGGCATGTGTGGCTGGCCAACCTGCTGCTGCTGCAGGATTTCGTCCGGGTGCCCGCCCTGCTCGGCGTGACCTGGACGCTGCCGATCGAATTCGCCTGGTACACGCTGTTCGGGCTGAGCTTCTTCCTGCTGGGCCGCCGGGGGCTGCGGTTGCTCAGCCTTGCCTATCCGATCGGCATGGTGGGGCTGATCGCGCTGTCGCTGCTGCTGGAGATCCGCCTGCCCTTCGGCCGGATCGGCATGCTCTACGCCGCCCTCATCGGCATGCAGTGCTTCCGCTTCGCCGGCGGGGAGATCGGGCGCCGCGAGATCCTGCTGTCGTGCGGCGTGTTCGTGGGGCTGATGATGGTGGCGAACTGGGTGGCGTTCGGGCATTTCTCCCACCCCAACATCAAGCTGCACCATGCGCTGGTGCCCTGGGCGCTCGCCTCGCTGCTGTTCTTCGTCGCGCTGTTCCGCATCAAGCTGGCGTCGCCACCCTCCTGGATCGGGCAGGGCCTCCTGTTTCTCGGGCGGATCAGCTTTTCGGTGTACCTGCTGCACCCGATCGTCATGGGGCTCGTGCACCCCTATGCCGAGGGCCTCGCCTTCATCGTCGCGGTGTGCGGGCTGACCCTGCCGCTGGCATGGCTGAGCTTCACCTATGTCGAGAAGCCCGGCATCGAGATGGGCCGGGCGCTGGTGCGCCGGCGGCGGGCCGTCGCCGCCTAGGCTGCCCCCCGGAACCCGGTTCGCCCAAACTGCTCTAGCGGCCGCCGAAAATGGCGCTGCCGACCCGCACATGGGTCGCCCCCAGCGCGATGGCGGTTTCGAAATCGCCGCTCATGCCCATGGAGAGCGTCTTCAGCCCATGGCGGGCGGCGATCTTGGCCAGCAGGGCGAAATGCGGCGCCGCCGGCTCGTCGGCCGGGGGAATGCACATCAGCCCGTCAATCGCCAGACCGTGCGTGTCGCGGCATTCGGCGAGGAAGGCATCGACCTCGCCGGGGGCGACGCCGGCCTTTTGCGGCTCCTCGCCGGTATTGACCTGCACCAGCAGGCGCGGCGCCGGTGGGGCGCCCTCGCGGCGGAGCTCCTTCGCCAGCGCGGCGGCGAGCGAGGGGCGGTCCAGCGTCTGGATCACATCGAACAGGGCCAGCGCCTCGCGCACCTTGTTGGTCTGCAGCGGGCCGATCAGATGCAGTTCGAGATCGGGATGGCCCGCGCGCAGCGCCGGCCATTTGCCCGCCGTCTCCTGCACCCGGTTCTCGCCGAAGACGCGCTGGCCGGCTTTGATGACCGGCGCGATGTGCTCGGCACCGAAGGTCTTGGAGACGGCGACCAGCTGGACGCTGGCGCGATCGCGGCCGGCATCCTCGCAGGCCTGGGCGATGCGCGCGCGCACCTCGACGAGACGTGCGGTGACCTCGCGGGCCGCGAGCTCCTGCGCAATGACGTCCTCGGTCCGGTCCGGCTCCATCCTGGCTCTCCTGCTGATCCCGCCGCCCTCGATACGCCAATCGCGCCCGCGCGGGAATGCGGGCGGGCGGGAAAAGCGCCGGGCCGCCGCTCCCGCGCCCGCCCTCCCCCGCAATGCAGCGAAAAGGTTGACCAGGAACGCGGTTTGGTGCCTAGTCCGGCGCCATCCGTGAACCTTTTTCCTGAAGGTTCGCGCCCCTTTGTCAGATGTTTGCCGATCCAAGAAGCCTGTCCATGAGCACCGAGCGCTACAACGCCCGCGAGGCCGAGCCCCGCTGGCAGAAGATCTGGGACGAACGCGGCATCTACCGCACCCGCAACGACGATCCGCGTCCCAAATACTATGTGCTCGAAATGTTTCCCTACCCGTCGGGGCGCATCCATATCGGCCATGGCCGCAATTATGTGATGGGCGACGTGGTGGCGCGCTTCAAGCGGATGAAGGGCTTCAACGTCCTCCACCCCATGGGCTGGGATGCGTTCGGCCTGCCGGCGGAAAACGCCGCCATCGAGCGCAAGACCCATCCGGGCAAGTGGACCTACGAGAACATCGCCACCATGCGCGAGCAGCTGAAGCTGCTCGGCCTCTCGCTCGACTGGTCGCGCGAGATCGCCACCTGCGACGTCTCCTATTATGGCGAGCAGCAGCGCATCTTCCTCGACTTCCTCAAGGGCGGCTTCGCCTATCGCCGCGAGAGCGAGGTCAACTGGGACCCGGTCGACAACACCGTGCTCGCCAATGAGCAGGTGATCGACGGGCGCGGCTGGCGCTCGGGCGCGCTGGTGGAGCGGCGCAAGCTGGCGCAATGGTTCTTCCGCATTTCCGACGCCTCCGAGGAGCTGCTGGCCGGGCTCGACACGCTGGAGCGCTGGCCCGACAAGGTGCGCCTGATGCAGCGCAACTGGATCGGCCGCTCCGAGGGCCTGCATGTGCGCTTCGTGCTGGCGGATGCGCCGGCGGGGCTGCCCGAAGGCCTGCCGACCGAGATCAAGGTCTACACCACCCGGCCGGACACGCTGTTCGGCGCCGCTTTCCTCGCGCTCTCCCCCGGCCATCCGCTGACCGACGCGCTGGCCGCGACCAACCCGGCGCTGGCGAGCTTCGTCGAGGAATGCCGGCGCGGCGGCACCTCCACCGCCGAGATCGAGACCCAGGAAAAAATGGGCTTCGACACCGGGCTGAAGGTGCGCCACCCGCTGGGCGGGCCGGAGCTGCCGGTCTATGTCGCCAATTTCGTGCTGATGGACTACGGCACCGGCGCCATTTTCGGCTGCCCGGCACATGACCAGCGCGACCACGACTTCGCCCGCAAATACGCCCTGCCGATCACCCCGGTCGTGCTGCCGCCCGATGTCGACCCCGCCGGTTTCTCCGTGGCGGAGGCGCCCTATGAGGGCGAGGGCGTGCTGTTCAATTCCGGCTTCCTCGACGGCCTCACGGTGCCGGCGGCGAAGGAGAAGGTGGCGCTGCGGCTGGAGAACCAGATTCTCGGCAACGCGCCGGTGGGCGAGCGGGCGGTGAACTACCGGCTGCGCGACTGGGGCATTTCGCGCCAGCGCTATTGGGGCTGCCCGATCCCGATCATCCATTGCGATTCCTGCGGCCCGGTGCCGGTGCCCGAGGACCAGCTGCCCGTGCAGCTGCCGGAGGACGTGACCTTCGACCAGCCGGGCAACCCGCTGGACCGGCACCCGAGCTGGAAGCATGTGAACTGCCCGCAGTGCGGCGCGCCGGCCCGGCGCGAGACCGACACGATGGACACGTTCGTCGATTCGTCCTGGTACTTCGCCCGCTTTGCCGCCGAGCCCGGCACCGCGCCGCTGCAGAAGGGCGCCGCCGACCACTGGCTGCCGGTCGACCAGTATATTGGCGGCATCGAGCACGCGATCCTGCATCTGCTCTATTCCCGCTTCTTCATCCGCACGCTGAAGAAGCTCGGCCGCGTCTCGGTGGCCGAGCCCTTCGCCGGGCTGTTCACCCAAGGCATGATCGTCCACGAGACCTACAAGGACGCGGAAGGCCGCTGGCTGTTCCCCGAGGAGGTCGAGCGCGACGGCGAGGGCCGGCCGGTGAAGGTGGGCACGGGTGAGCCCGTGACCATCGGCGCGCCGGAGAAGATGTCGAAGTCGAAGAAGAACGTGGTGCCGCCGGAGATCGTCGCCGACACCTATGGCGTCGACTGCGCCCGCTGGTTCATGCTCGCCGACACCCCGCCCGAGCGCGACAGCGAATGGACCAGCGCCGGCATCGAGGGCGCCTGGCGCTTTGTCCAGCGGCTGTGGCGGCTGGTGGGCGACGCCGTGGCGCTGGCGCCGGAAGAGGTGACGCGGCCAGCTGATTTCGGTACCGAATCGATCGCCCTGCGCCGCGCCTCGCACCGGCTGGCAGCGCAGGTGGCGGAGGATATCGAGCGTCTGCGCTTCAACGTCGCGGTGGCGCGGGTGCACGCCTTCGCCAATGTGTTCGCCGACGCGCTCACCGGCGCCCGCACCGGCGCGGCGGCGGGCGCGCTGACGCCTGACGTTGCCTTCGCGCTGCGCGAAGCCGCGACCTTCCTCGCCGCCGTGGTGGCGCCGATGGTGCCGCATCTGGCCGAGGAATGCCGGCTGGTGCTGGCCGGCCGCGGGCTGATGGCCGAGGCCGGCTGGCCGCAGGTCGAGGACGAGCTGCTGGTCGACGATACCGTTACGCTGCCGATTCAGATCAACGGCAAGCGGCGCGGCGAGATCGTGGTGCCGAAGGCGGCCAGCCCGGCCGAGGTGGAGAAGGCGGTGCTCGCGCTCGATCTCATCGCGCAGGCACTCGACGGGCGCGCCCCGAAGCGTATCATCGTTGTGCCGCAAAGGATTGTGAATGTCGTCGCCTGACCGGAGGAACACGATGCCCGCACGCCGCCGCCTGCTTGGTCTCGCCGGGGCGGGACTGCTTGCCCTGTCTGCGGCCGGCTGCTTCCAGCCCATGTATGCCGAGACGAGCCCGGGCCAGGGCTCGGTGCTGCAGCAGAGCTTCAGCGAGATCGAGGTGGTCTTCGCCACCGGCCGGGTCGCCGACGAGGTGCGCAACGACCTGATCTTCGCGCTGACGGGCGGCGCCGGAAACCCGGTGGGCGCACCTTATCGCCTCATCCTCGACGTGCGCAGCAAGACGGCGGAAGCCTCCGTCGTCAGCCCGCTGACCGGCCTGCCGGAAGTGGAGATCGTCTCGGTCGATGTCCAGTGGCAGCTCTATGAGGCCGGCAACACCAAGACGCCGCTGCGCGTCGGCACCGCCACCGGCAAGGCCTCGCTGGACAGCGGCTATCAGCGCTTCGCCCGCGCCCGCGCCATTCGCGACGCCGAGAACCGCTCCGCCTCGGTGGCCGCCGAGACGATCAAGAGCCAGCTCGCCTCCTATTTCCTGACCCGCGCGCCCAAGAGCTGAGCCGGCCATGGTCGCTGTCCGGCCGGGCGATGTCGAGGCGACGCTGAGCCGCCTCGACCCGCTGCGCCCCGTGGTGCTGCTGTTCGGGCCCGATAGCGGGCTGGTGCGCGAGCGCGCTCGCGCCTATCTCGCCCGCGCCAGCGCCGGCTCCGACGACCCGTTCGGCATTGTCCGGCTCGATGGCGACGAGATCTCAGGCGATCCCGGCCGACTGGTCGACGAGGCCGGCACGATGGCGCTGTTCGGCGGCCGCCGCGTCGTCTCGCTGCGGGCCGGTTCCAAAAATGTCGTTCCGGCGGTCGAGGCGCTGCTGGCGGCGCCGCCGGAACAGGCGATCATCGTCATCGAGGCCGGCGACCTCAAGCGCGGCATGGGCCTGCGGGCGCTGTGCGAGGCCTCGCCGCATGCGCTGGCGATCGCCTGCTATGCCGATAGCGAGCGCGATCTCGCCCGGCTGGTCGACAGCATGATGGCGGAAGCCGGCATGGCGCTGGACCGCGACGCGCGCGGCGAACTGCTCGCCCTGCTCGGCGGCGACCGCATGGCCTCACGCGGCGAGATCGCCAAATTGCTGCTCTACGCCACCGGCGAGCCGCGGATCACCAGCGCCCATGTGCGCGCCATTGTCGGCGACGCCTCCAGCCTGGCGCTGGACGAGATCGCCGACGCCACCTTCGCCGGCCAGCCGGCTGAGATGGCGAGTGCCTTCGCCAAGGCGACCGGCGAGGGCATGCGGGCCGATATCGTGCTCGGCGCGGTGTGCCGCACGGCGCAGGCGCTGCACCAGATGCGCCTTGCCATCGAGGCCGGCGGCAGTGTCGAGCGGGCGCTGGACGGGGCCCGGCCGGCGATCCATTTCCGCCGCAAGCCGTTCGTTGAAAAAGCGCTGCGCGGCTGGAGCGTCGCCCGGCTGGAGGCGGCGCTGTTCGCGCTCGACGACGCGCTGCTCGCCGCCCGGCGCAACGCGGCGCTGGGCCCGGCGATCGCCGAGCGGGCGCTGCTGCAGGTGGCGGGACAGGCGAAGCGGGGCTGAGGCCCGGACGGCCGGAAATCAGATCCCCGCCAGGCGCCGGCAGACCTCGTCCAGCTGGTCGAGCGAGGAATAGCGGATGCGGATCTCGCCCGCCTCGCCATCATGCTTCAGCGTCACGGAAAGGCCCAGCTCGTCGGAGAGGCGGCGCTGCAGCGCGGCGGTGTCGGCGTCGAGCGCGGGGTGCAGCTTGGCCTTTTTCGGCGGCTTGCCGGCGGCTTCCGCCTTGGCGACGTTGAGCTCCTGCGCCAGCGCCTCGATCGCCCGCACATTCATGCCCTGGGCGACGATGGCCTGCGCCAGCGTCTCCGGGTCGTCCTGGGTCAGCAGCGCCCGGGCATGGCCGGCCGAGAGGCGGCCATCGGCGAGAAACTGCTTCACCGTCTCCGGCAGGCGCAGCAGCCGCATCGTGTTGGCGACATGGCTGCGGCTCTTGCCGATGACGCGGGCGAGGTCGCTCTGCGAATAGCCGAACTGGTCGGCCAGCGACTGATAGCCCGCCGCCTCTTCCAGCGGGTTGAGATCGGCGCGCTGGACGTTCTCGATAATGGCGATTTCCAGCGCCTCGCGATCGTCCACCTCGACGACGACGATCGGCACCTCATGGATGCCGGCGCGCTGGCCGGCGCGCCAGCGGCGCTCGCCGGCGACGATCTCATAGGCCTCGCGCTCGCCGGCGACCTGGCGCACGACGATGGGCTGGATGATGCCGCGCTCGCGGATGGAGGCGGCGAGATCGTCGAGATCGCCCTCGGCGAAGGTCCGGCGCGGGTTGCGCGGATTGGCCCGCAGGAAGGCGAGCGGCACCTTGCGCGCCCCGCCACCGATGCGGCCCCGGTCATTGGCCGCGCCGCTGTCCTCGCCCATATCGCCGATCAGCGCCGCAAGGCCGCGCCCGAGCCGCGAGCGTCCGCCGTCTTCCGCCATGGCCATCGCCCCCTCCCCTACGCCGCCGCGAGGCGCAGGCTGCGCTCGCGCTGGATTATTTCGGATGCGAGACGAAGATAGGCCTGCGATCCGACGCATTTGAGATCGTAGAGCAGCACCGGCTTGCCATAGGACGGCGCCTCCGACACCCGCACATTGCGCGGGATGATGGTGTCATAGACCTTGGACCCCATGAACTGGCGCACATCGTCGACCACCTGGGTCGAGAGATTGTTGCGCGCGTCGAACATGGTCAGCACGATGCCGTGGATGGTGAGCTCCGGATTGAGCGTGGTCCGCACCTGCTCCACCGTCTTCAGCAGCTGGGAGAGGCCCTCCAGCGCGAAGAACTCGCATTGCAGCGGCACCAGAATGGCGTTCGACGCCGCCATGGCGTTGACCGTGATGAGGTTCAGCGAGGGCGGGCAGTCGATCAGAACGTAGGTGTAATCAATGTCGTTACGGGCCCGTTCGAACTGCTCGGCCGGGCCGTTCAGGCGACGGATGGCGTCGCGCAGGCGATAGGCCCGGTCGCGCTGGCTGGCGAGTTCCAGCTCGATGCCGGACAGATCCATGGTCGAGGGCGCGATATGCAGCCGCGGCACCGCCGTTTCCAGCACCGCCTCGCGCAGCTCGATCTCGCCGGTCAGCACATCATAGGTCGAGACCCGCCGGCTGCGGCGATCGATGCCGAGCCCGGTGGAGGCATTGCCCTGCGGGTCGAGGTCGATGATCAGCACCGTCTCGCCGATCGCCGCCAGAGCGGTGCCGAGATTGATCGCCGTCGTGGTCTTGCCGACCCCGCCCTTCTGGTTGGCCAGTGCCAGGACGCGGGGAACCGGCCGGGGCGCGGCCGGAGCGAGCGAAGCCTCATCCATGATGTCCACCCTGCGAAAATCCCTTGCCGCCCGAAGACTCGCCGGCCCCGTCAGGCCCCAGCGGGACCGCGTTGCGGACGATCAGGACATGGCCGCCGCCATCGGTCAGGCTCGCCCTCATCTCAGCGTCGATTCTCCAAGATTTAGCTGCCTGGGTCAATTCGTTATCAACATCTTGTCCCTTGAGGAACAGCCCGGTCGCTCCCTGCGCAAGGAAGGGAGCCGCCAGCTGCAGCAGCCGTGGCAATGGCGCAAGCGCGCGGGCCGACACCACCTCGACCCCCGGCGCAAGCACGGCGGCGACCTGCTCGATTCGCGACGGCAGCACGGTCACCGGAAGCTCGGCCAGCCGGGCCGCTTCGCGCAGGAAGGCGGCCTTGCGGCTGTCGCTTTCCACCAGCGTCACATCGGCGTCGGGACGCTCCGCCAGCACCGCCGCCACCACCAGCCCGGGAAAGCCGCCGCCGGAGCCGAGATCGACCCAGCGCCTGACGTCGCCAGCGAGCGGAATGAGCTGGAGCGAATCGGCGACATGCCGGGTCCACACCTGCGGCAGCGAGGCGGGCGCGACCAGATTGATGGTGCGCTGCCATTTCTCCAGCAGCGCGACGATGACGTCGAGCCGCTGTTCCGTTTCACGTGAAACAGGGGTGAGGCTCAGCGCGCGGGCGCGATCGGACGAATCATTCCTGGACATGGCGCTTTATACCGCATCCCCGCCCAAGCAGCAGCCGGAGCGCGCGCGACAATCCCCGCTGGCGCGCCTCACGACACCCGGCGGGCATGCGCCGCCAGCAGCGCCAGCGCCGCCGGGGTCATGCCGTCGATCCGCCCGGCCTGGCCAATGGTACGGGGCCGAATCGATTCCAGCTTGGCCTTGATCTCGTTCGAGAGCCCGGCCAGCCCGCGATAATCCATCTCCGCCAGCTCCGCCGCCTCGTCGCGGCGGAACGAGGCGATGTCGGCCTCCTGGCGATGGAGATAGACCGCGTATTTGGCGTCGACCTCCACCTGCTCGCCGATGCGGGCATCCTCCCCCGCCGCCTGCGGCCAGATGCGGCAAATATCGGCCCAGCCGACATGCGGGTAGGACAGCAGGTCGAACGCCGTGCGGCGCTGGCCGTCGCGGTTGAGGGTCAGCCCATGCGCGTCGCCCTCCCCCGGCGTGATCGACACCGACCGGCTCCAGGCCGAGACCCGCGCCAGCGCCTCCCGACGGGCGGCGAACTGCACCCGCCGCGCCGCCCCGACCAGGCCGAGCCCATCACCCTTGCCGGTGAGGCGCTGGTCGGCATTGTCCGCCCGCAGAGACAGCCGATACTCCGCCCGCGAGGTGAACATGCGGTAGGGCTCGCTCACCCCACGGGTGACGAGATCGTCGATCATCACCCCGATATAGGCTTCCGCCCGGTCGAAGGTGACACCGTCCTGCCCGCCCGCCCGGCGCGCCGCATTCAGCCCCGCGACCAAACCCTGCGCCGCCGCTTCCTCATAGCCGGTCGTGCCATTGATCTGGCCGGCGAGGAACAGGCCGGGTGCCTTGCGCACTTCCAGCGTCGGCTCCAGCTCGCGCGGGTCGACATGGTCATATTCGATCGCATAGCCGGGACGGATCAGGCGCACCCGTTCCAGCCCCGGAATGGTTGCCAGCAGCAGGCGCTGCACCTCTTCCGGCAGCGAGGTGGAGATGCCGTTGGGATAGACGGTGGGGTCGTCCAGCCCCTCCGGCTCCAGAAAGATCTGGTGGCCCTCGCGCTCGCCGAAGCGGACGATCTTGTCCTCGATCGAGGGGCAATAGCGCGGGCCGACGCTCTGGATATTGCCGGAGTACATCGCCGAGCGGGCGATATTGGCCCGGATCACCGCATGGGTTTCCGGCGTGGTGCGGGTGATGCCGCACATCACCTGCGGGTTGGTGATCGCCGCGGTGAGCGAGGAAAACGGTTCGGGGGGCGTGTCGCCCTCCTGCATTTCCAGCCCGGCCCAGTCGATCGTGCGGCCATCGAGGCGCGGCGGCGTGCCGGTCTTCAGCCGGCCGAGCCGCAGGCCCAGCGCGGCGAGCGAGGTGGAGAGGCCGCGCGCCGGCGCCTCGCCCATCCGCCCCGCCGGGATCTGCTGGTCGCCAATATGGATCAGCCCGTTGAGGAAGGTGCCCGTGGTGACGACGACGGCGCCGGCTTCGAAGCGCCGCCCATCCGCCAGCACCACCCCGGTGACGCGCCCCTCCTGCAGGATCAGGCTGTCGGCTTCGCCCTCGACCACCGATAGGTTCGGCTGCGAATCGATCGCCCGCTGCATCGCCTGGGCGTAGAGCTTGCGGTCGGCCTGCGCGCGCGGGCCGCGCACCGCCGGGCCCTTGCGCCGGTTGAGCAGGCGGAACTGAATGCCGCCCTGGTCGGCGACGCGGCCCATCAGCCCGTCCAGCGCGTCGATCTCGCGCACGAGATGCCCCTTGCCCAGCCCGCCAATCGCCGGGTTGCACGACATGGTGCCGAGCGTGGTGTGGCTGTGCGTCACCAGCGCGGTGCGGGCACCCAGCCGTGCCGCAGCGGCGGCTGCCTCGGTGCCGGCATGGCCGCCGCCGATAATGACGACGTCGAAGGAGAGTGAGTGAGCGGTCATCGGGCAGGCTCGCAGGCTTCTATCGCGCCGCGAAACGGGCGCGCGCATCTCGGCGGGCGAAGGGATGGCGTGTTCAGCCAGCGATTTGCCCCGCCGTCAAGCCGGACCGATGCCATCGCCTGCTGGGGACAGCGGGCTAACCTGATTCACGTGAAACATTTCGTTTACGAATCGGCCTTGGTGGCGGCTCTGTTTCACGTGAATCCGCCCCGGCCCTCGCGGCTATTTGCCGATGCAGAATTCGCGGAACACGACATCGAGAAGATCCTCGACGCCGATGGCCCCGGTCATCCGGCCGAGCGCGCGGGCGGCAAGGCGAAGCTCCTCGGCCAGCAACTCGTCGTCCAGCCGCTCCCACTGTTCCAGCGCGACGGCAAGATGGGCGGCGGCTTGCCCCGCGCTGGCGCGGTGACGGGCGCGGATCAGCGCCGGGTGCTCGCCTTCCGTGCGCGCGGCGATGAAGCCGCCAATGGCGCGGGTCAGCCCCTCCAGCCCCTCCCCGCTCGCCGCCGAGACCTTGTAGTCCTGAACCGCCCAGCCGGCCGGCAACGATGGCGCGGCATCGGCGCGGTCGATCTTGTTGGCCACCAGCCAGAGCGGGGCGTCGGCCACGATCGAAGGGCAGGCCATCGGCGCCGGTCCGGCGGAGAGATCATGCACCCACAGCACGAGATCGGCGTCGGCGATGCGGGCGCGGGCGCGGCGGATGCCCTCCGCTTCCACCTTGCCTTCCGCCTCGCGCAGGCCGGCGGTATCGACCAGCGTCGCCTTGTGGCCGTCGAGGTCGAGCGCCACCTCCAGCAGGTCGCGCGTGGTGCCCGGCTCGTCGGAGACGATGGCGATGTCGCGCTGCGCCAGTGCATTGATCAGCGACGATTTGCCGGCATTGGGCAGGCCGGCAATGGCGATGAGCGCCCCTTCCCGCACCAGGGCGCCGCGCCGGTCGGCCAGCGCCGTCTGCAGTTCGGCCTGCAACGCCTCCACCTCCGGCCGCGCCAGCGCCCGCGCGCCAGCCGGCACGTCGTCCTCGTCGGCGAAATCGATGCTTGCCTCAATGAGCGCCATGGCGCGGATGAGGCGGCGCCGCCACTCCTCCACCCGCTGGCCGAGATGGCCGAAGGCATGGGCGAAGGCGAGCCGGCGCTGCGCCTGCGTCTGCGCCCCGATCAGATCGGCGAGGCCCTCCGCCTCGGTGAGGTCCATCCGCCCATTGAGAAAGGCGCGGCGGGTGAACTCGCCCGCTTCCGCCGGGCGCAGGCCGGGAACGCTGAGCACGGCGCCGAGCACGGCGGCGACCACGGCGCGCCCGCCATGGATCTGCAGTTCGGCCATGTCCTCCCCCGTCGCACTGCGCGGGCCGGGGAACCACAGCGCCAGCCCCTGGTCGAGCACCTCGCCGGAAACAGGGTGGCGCAGCCGCGCCAGCTGCGCCCGGCGCGGCTCCGGCAACCGGCCGGCCAGCGCCACCAGAACAGCCCCGGCCTGCGGGCCGGACAGGCGAATGACGGCGACCGCGCCGTCGCTGCCGGAGGAGACGGCCGCGATGGTGTCGGCGCCGGCCATGCGCGGCTCGATGGCGCTTTTGTCGATTGCGCTTTTTTCCTGCACGTCCACCGGCTACGCCCTATCTCTGTTGAATCGGCCGCGTCTCCTGAAATGAACGCCTGCCGCCGCGCCACGATACTGTGTCCCAAGCCGGAGCGACATCTTGCCCAACCAGCTCGCCGCCGCCGCCAGCCCCTATCTGCTCCAGCACAAGGACAACCCTGTCGACTGGTGCGAGTGGACGCCGGAAGCCTTCGAGGAGGCCCGCCGCAGCAAGCGGCCGATCCTGCTCTCCATCGGCTATGCCGCCTGCCATTGGTGCCATGTGATGGCGCATGAGAGCTTCGAGGACGCGGCGACGGCGGCGGTGATGAACGAGCTGTTCGTCAACATCAAGGTCGATCGCGAGGAACGGCCGGAGGTGGACCAGATCTATATGGCCGCCCTGCAGCAGCTGGGCGTCCAGGGCGGCTGGCCGATGACCATGTTCCTCGACCCCGAGGGCGCCCCGTTCTGGGGCGGCACCTATTTCCCGAAAGAGCCGCGCTATGGCCAGCCCGCCTTTACCGAGGTGCTGAAGACCATGGCGGGCGCCTATGCCTCGGGCGATCCACGCATCACCCAGAACCGCGCCGCCCTGCTGGAGCGGCTGCGGCAGAAGGCCCGCCCGGCTGGCCAGGTGGTGATCGGCACCAATGAGCTCGACGATATCGCCGGGCGCATTCTCGGCATCATGGACACCGAGCATGGCGGGCTGCAGGGCTCGCCGAAATTCCCCAACACGCCGTTCCTCGAACTGCTCTGGCGCGGCTGGGAACGCACCGGCCGCACGCGGCTGCGCGACGCGGCGCTGCACGCGCTTGATGGCATGAGCGAGGGCGGCATCTACGACCATATTGGCGGCGGCTATTCCCGCTACAGCGTCGATGAGCGCTGGCTGGTGCCGCATTTCGAGAAGATGCTCTACGACAATGCGCAGATCCTCGACCTGCTCGGCCTCGCCTATAGCGAGACCACGGCCGAGCTGTTCCGCGCCCGCGCCGATGAGACGGTGGGCTGGCTGCAGCGCGAGATGAGGCTTGAGGGCGGCGCCTTCGCCGCCAGCCTCGATGCCGATTCCGAAGGCCATGAAGGCCGCTACTATGTCTGGACCCTCAAGCAGGTGCTCGACGCGCTGGGGGCGCAGGACGCGGAATTCTTCGCCCGGCATTACGACATCGTGCCCTTCGGCAATTGGGAAGGCGTTTCGATCCCGAATCGACTGAAGGAGATGGAGCGCTCGGGCGCCGACGAGGTGCGGCTCGCCATGCTGCGCGACAAGCTGCTGCGCGTGCGCGAGACCCGGGTGCCGCCCGGCCGCGACGACAAGGTGCTGGCCGACTGGAACGGGCTGATGATGTCAGCGCTGGTCGGCGCGGCACCGCGCCTTGGCCGGCCGGAATGGGTGGAACTGGCCGCTGGCGCCTTCCGTTTCATCGCCGAATCGATGGTGAAGGACGGCCGGCTCGGCCATAGCTGGCGCGCGGGACGGCTGGTCTTCCCCGGCCTTGCCTCCGACTATGCCGCCATGATCGGCGCCGCGCTCGCCTTGAACCAGGCGACCGGCGAGCGCAGCTATCTCGACCAGGCGGTTGCCTGGCAGGCGACGCTGGAGGCCCACCACGCGACCGAGGCCGGCGGCTACTACCTCACTGCCGACGATGCCGAGGGGCTGATCCTGCGGCCAGAGGCCACCGCCGACGATGCCGTCACCAACCCGCAGGCGCTGATCGCCCGCAATCTGGTGCGGCTGGCCGCGCTGACCGGGAATGATGGCTATCGCGCCCGCGCCGACCGCCTGTTCGATGCGCTGCTGCCGCGCGCCGCGCCGAATCTCTACAGCCATGCCGGCCTGCTCAACGCGCTCGACAGCCGACTGCGGGCGCCGGAAATCGTCGTCATCGGCGCGGGCGAGGCCGCCGACGCGCTGGCCGACACCGCCCGCCGGCTGCCGCGCGTCGACATCACCCTGCAGCGCGTCGAGGACCCGGCCGCCCTGCCGGAAGATCACCCCGCCCGGGCGAAGGCGTCGAGCCTGCCGGCCGAGGGAGCGGGCGTGGCCGCCTTTGTCTGCGCCGGCGGGGTATGCTCGCTTCCCGTTACGGAATCGAATCGATTGGCGGAAGTGGTGGGCGGCGGCTGAGGAACCGGCGCTCGACCGGCCTGCGTCGCCGCGCGTGGGCCGAAGCCGTGCCGCACGGGCGCGGAGCGCTCCCTGGGGATAGGCCTGTGGATAAGTTGGGGACGAAAACCCCCACAGGCCCGCATTTCAACAGAAATGGCCGCTGGCGGGCGGCAAGCCTTTTACGATGGATGGATCGGACCCGAGGGCGTTTGTCCGCCCTGAGTCATTTGTGGAGGTCATCGTTTCGGACACGAAACGGGCCTGAATGCAATATTCGTGTCGATAAATCAGATATTCGTATGCATGGAGGCAAAGTGTGCCGGTTCGGCCCCGAGGGGGGCCGCTGACGCCCGCAATCAGTCTTTTCGGCTGAACCGGATATTGGCCAGCATCAGCGGCACGACCAGCATCAGCGCGCCGGCGAGATCGGCCTGCAGCACATAGGCGAGCCCGAGTTCCTCGCGCACCGCCGGCCCGATCACCGGGTCGGCGAAGTCGGCAATGAGGCTGGCCACGAACAGCGCAGTGGGCAGCCACACGGCGAGGGGAAGCCACCAGCGCCGGCAGGCCATGACCCAGCTGAGCGCGGCGATGCCGATGACGAACAGCCACAGCTCGGCGGGGGGCGGCTCGCGCTCGGCGACGCCGGCCTGCACCGGCAACGCCAGCAGCAGGGCAAGCGGAAACGACATCAACGAAAGCCGAGTGATCCGCCCTGCCCGCATGCCCCGCCTCCCAGCGGCCTCGCCCCGGCGTTTTCGCCGTGGGCGTGCTTGCCTTGTATTTCGCCTTACGTGTTCATCGAGTCGAAGAAGTCGCCATTGGTCTTGGTCTGGCGCAGCTTGTCGACCAGGAACTCGATCGCGTCGACCGTCCCCATCGGGTTCAGGATGCGGCGCAGGACGTACATTTTCTTCAGAACGTCGGCCGGCACAAGCAGCTCTTCCTTGCGGGTGCCCGAGCGGGTGATGTCGATCGCCGGGAAGACCCGCTTGTCCGACACCTTGCGGTCGAGGATGACCTCGGAATTGCCGGTGCCCTTGAACTCCTCGAAGATCACCTCGTCCATGCGCGAGCCGGTATCGACCAGCGCGGTGGCGATGATGGTGAGCGAGCCGCCCTCTTCGATGTTACGCGCCGCGCCGAAGAAGCGCTTGGGGCGCTGCAACGCGTTGGCGTCGACACCGCCGGTCAGTACCTTGCCGGAGGACGGCACCACGGTGTTGTAGGCGCGGCCGAGACGGGTGATCGAATCCAGCAGGATAACGACGTCGCGCTTGTGCTCGACCAGGCGCTTGGCCTTCTCGATCACCATTTCCGCCACCTGCACATGGCGCTGGGCCGGCTCGTCGAAGGTGGAGGACACCACCTCGCCCTTCACCGAGCGCTGCATGTCGGTGACTTCCTCCGGCCGCTCGTCGATGAGCAGCACGATGAGGTAGCACTCGGGATGATTGGTGGTGATCGACTGGGCAATGTTCTGCAGCAGCACGGTCTTTCCGGTGCGCGGCGGGGCGACGATGAGGCCGCGCTGGCCCTTGCCGATCGGCGCCACCACGTCGATGACGCGGGCGGAGAAATCCTTGCGGGTCGGGTCTTCGATTTCCAGCTTCAGCCGCTCATCGGGATAGAGCGGGGTCAGGTTGTCGAAGTTGATCTTGTGCCGGATCTTGTCCGGGTCCTCGAAATTGATCGTGTTGACCTTGAGGAGGGCGAAGTAGCGCTCCCCATCCTTCGGGGAGCGGATCTGGCCCTCGACCGTATCGCCGGTGCGCAGGCCGAATCGGCGGATCTGGCTGGGCGAGACATAGATGTCGTCGGGGCCGGGCAGATAATTCGCGTCCGGCGAGCGCAGGAAGCCGAAACCGTCGGAAAGGATCTCGACCACGCCCTCACCGATGATGTCGGTGTCTTTGGCGGCGAGCTGCTTGAGAATGGCGAACATCAGCTCCTGCTTGCGCAGCGTGCTGGCGTTCTCGACCTCAAGTTCCTCCGCAACCACGAGAAGTTCGGCGGGGTTCTTGGACTTGAGGTCCTGGAGCTTCATTTCCCCCATGGGAAAGGGCCTCGATATTTCTGATGTGGACGTACCCGGTCGGGAAAACACCCGCCGAAACGACAAAAGGTGGGAAGCGCTGGTCTGCGGACCCAGGCCGAGGGGATCGGCTTCTTGTCCGGCACACCGTGCGGCATCGGGGAGATGCCCGTCTGAACGGAGCGACAGCCAGCTTCGTGGAGTTCGCGCACCATAGGCAAAGCCGCGAACCGGCGCAAGCCTGCCGTATGACGGTTTAACCCGCTTAAAACGGCTTTACGATGACCATGATGACGATGCCGATCATCAGCAGCGTCGGCACCTCGTTCATCATCCGGAAGAAACGCGCCGGCCGCGCATTCCGGTCGGCGGCGAAATCGGCCACCCAGCGGGCTTGATATTCCTGCGCGATGGTCATGCCGACCACCAGCGCCAGTTTCACGTGAAACCAGCCGGACGCGAACCACCCGCCCTCCCAGGCGAGATAGAGCCCGGCCAGCCAGCTGACCACCATGGCGGGGCGGGAGATCGCCTTCAACAGGCGCCGCTCCATCACCTTGAAGGTTTCCGACTGCGCCGAGCCTTTGGGCGCGTCGCAGTGGTAGACCATCAGCCGGGGCATGTAGAGCAGCGCCGCCATCCAGGAGATGATGGCCATGACGTGCAGCGCCTTGATCCACTCATACAGCATGGCAATCCCACCCCGACCCTGCGCTAGCCGCCGCGAATGCGGGCGATCATCTGCTCGACATGGGCGATCGGCGTTTCCGGCCGGATGCCATGGCCGAGATTGAACACATGCGAGGCGCCGCGGAAATCGGCCAGAATGGCGTCGATCGACGCGTCGAGCGCCCGGCCGCCGGCGATCAGGGTCAGCGGATCGAGATTGCCCTGCAGCGCGCATTTGGCCCCCAGCGCGTAGCGGGTCGCCGGGCGATCGGCGGTCCAGTCGAGCCCCACCGCATTGACGCCCGTCGCCTGCACCATCGCGGAGAGGCCGGGCAGGGTGGCGCCCTTCGGGAAAGCGATGATGCGCGCGCCGGGAATTTCAGCCCGGACCAGGGCGACGATGCGGGCAATCGGCTCAATCGACCAACGGCGGAAGCTTGTCGGGTCCAGCACCCCGGCCCAGCTGTCGAAGATCTGCACCGCATCGGCGCCGGCCTTGAGCTGACCGACGAGATAGCGGGCCGATGTCTCCACTAGCCGATCGATCAGCGCGGTGAAGAACGCCGGGTCCCGCAGCGAGGCGAGGCGCGCCGGCGCCTGGTCCGGCGTGCCGCGCCCGGCAATCATGTAGGTCGCCACCGTCCATGGCGCGCCGCAGAAACCGAGCAAGGCCGTTTCGCGCGGCAATTCGGCCCGGATGCGGCTGACCGCTTCCAGCACCCGGTCGATCTTGTCCGGGTCCAGCGTCTCGCGCAGGGCGGCAAGCTCGGCGCTGGTGGTGACAGGCACCAGACGCGGTCCCTCCCCCGCCTCGAAGGTCAGCGGGCAGCCCAGCGCATGCGGCACGACCAGAATGTCGGAGAACAGGATCGCCGCATCGAAGCCAAAGCGGCGGATCGGCTGCAGCGTCACTTCGACGGCGAGATCGGGCGTGTAGCAGAGGGTGAGGAAATCGCCGGCCTTCTCGCGCACCGCCCGGTATTCCGGGAGATAGCGCCCGGCCTGGCGCATCATCCAGATCGGCGTGCGGTTCGGCACCCGTCCGTCCAGCGCCTGCAGCAGGATCGGCTGGTTCGTCACGCTGGCCCCTGCCGTGGCACTTTCCATTCCGGCGCTTTCCATCCCGCTTGTCCCCTGCCTCTTCATACTTCTTTAAGCACTTTGAATCGAAGGTTGTCTGTGTAGTGAGCAGGGGATTAGACATGTTCCTCCCTGCCCACAACACGCCCCCAGCCTTGTCGCCTGCGCGCCGGCCGCGGATGAATCCATAATCCAGTCCGATGAAGGGCTTAGACGCGCCCTGCGAAGTTATCCACGCAGTTCGCCGAGAGCGCCTTGATAAAGCGCACAGGGTGACGCCTGTGGAGGAAATCGCCCTCTATCCCCAGGGCGCCCTTGCGAACGCGCCGAGGGCGTGGCTTGTTCCCATCCTATGCACAGGCCTGTGGATGACCGGGGTGACTGAAACCGCCCGCCCCTCGGAGAGCTACTACCACCTCCATCTCGTGTCGGATTCCACCGGCGAGACGCTGATCAGCGTCGGCCGGGCGGCGGCGGCGCAGTATGATGTGAAGCCGATCGAGCACATTTACCCGCTGGTGCGCTCGCACAAGCAGCTCGACAAGGTGGTGCAGGCGATCGACGAATTCCCCGGCATCGTGCTCTACACCCTGACCGACCCGGAACTGCGCAACCGGCTGAAGACCTATTGCCGCGACCATGGCGTGCCGGTGCTCTCGGTGCTGGCGCCTGTGGTGCAGCTGTTCCAGGCCTATCTCGGCGGCGCGCCGGAACCGCGCGTCGGCGGCCAGCACCAGCTCGACGGCGATTATTTCCGCCGCATCGACGCGATGAACTTCACCGTGATGCATGATGACGGCCAGCATGTGGACGGGCTGGAAGCCGCCGATGTGGTGCTGCTCGGCATCTCGCGTTCGTCAAAAACACCCACCAGCATCTATCTCGCCAATCGCGGCATCAAGACCGCCAACATCCCGCTGGTGCCGAGCCTGCCGGTGCCGCCGGGCCTTGCCGATCTCAAGCGGCCGCTGATCGTCGGCCTGCTGGCCAGTGCCGACCGGGTGGTGGAAATCCGCCGCAACCGGCTGCTCGGGCTGAATGCGGCGCAGGCGGCCGACACCTATACCGACCGCCAGGCGGTGGCGGAGGAGATCGCTTTTTCCCGCCGGCTCTGCGCCCGCCATGGCTGGCCGATGATCGACGTCACCCGCCGCTCGATCGAGGAGACGGCGGCGGCGATCATCGCCCTGCTGCAGGAGCGCCGGCGCAAGCTGACCGAGAATCCCAATGGCTGACATGGCGCCCGGAAATCCGCTGTGGCGCGGGACGGCGCCACTGCTGCTCGCCTCCAAGAGCGCCGCTCGCCGCGCCTTGCTGGACGCGGCCCGCCTGCCGTTCGAGGTGGTGAGCGCCGAGGTGGATGAGCGCGCCATCGAGGCGCAGGCGGTGGACGCGGGGGCCGATCCCGCGGGCGTGGCGCTCACCCTCGCCCGCGCCAAGGCGCTGGCGGGCGCCGCCGCGCATCCCGGCCGGGTCGTCATCGGTGCCGACCAGACGCTGGCGCTGGGCGATGACGCCTTCCACAAGCCGGCCGACCGGGCGGCGGCAAAGGCGCAGATCGCCCGCCTGGCCGGGCGTACCCATGAGCTGCATTCGGCGGTCGCCGTGGCGCGCGACGGCGAGGTGCTGTGGTCGACGGTGGAGAGCGCGCATCTCACCCTGCGCCCGCTCGATGACGCCGCGATCGAGGCCTATCTCGAGGCGGCCGGCGACGCGGTGCTCTCGAGCGTCGGCGGCTACCAGCTGGAGGGGCTTGGCATCCATTTGTTCGCGCGTGTCGAGGGCGACCATTCGGTGATACTGGGTTTGCCGCTGCTGCCGCTGCTCAGCTTTCTCCGCTCTGAGGGATTTTTGCTGTGACCCGCAACGTGGCGATTATCGGCCATCCCGTCAGCCATTCCCGTTCGCCGCTGATCCATGGTTACTGGCTGGCCCGGCACGGCATCGACGGCGCCTATGGCGTGCGCGATGTCGCCCCTGGAGATATCGATTCGTTTCTCGCCGCTTTCGCCGCCTCGGGCCTCGTCGGCGGCAATGTCACCGTGCCGCACAAGGAAGCGGCCTTCCGCGCCTGCGCGACGCGCGATTCCGTCGCGCAGGCACTGGGTGCGGTCAACACGCTGTGGCTGGAAGACGGCGCCCTGCATGGCGCCAATACCGACGTGCACGGTTTCCTCGCCAATCTCGACGCCGCCGAGCCGGACTGGGCCCGTGCGCTGGGCGAGGCGGTGGTGCTCGGCGCCGGCGGCGCGGCGCGGGCTGTTGTCTATGGGCTGCTGGAGCGCGGCGTCGACCGCGTGGTGGTGGCCAACCGCACGCGGGCACGGGCCGAAGTACTGCGCGAGACGTTCGGCCCGCGCGTGCTGCCGATCGACTGGCGCGATCTTGGCGGGCGGCTTAATGGCTGCCGGCTGCTGGTCAACACCACCTCGCTGGGGATGAAGGGCCAGCCGCCGCTCGACATTGACCTTTCCCCGCTGTCGCCGGACGCGCTGGTGACGGACATCGTCTATGTGCCGCTGGAAACGCCGCTGCTCAAGGCGGCGAAGGCGCGCGGCCTCGCCACCGTGGACGGGCTCGGCATGCTGCTGCACCAGGCGGTGCCGGGGTTCGCGCGCTGGTTCGGCGTGCGCCCGGAGGTGACGGCCGAGCTGAGGGCGCTTGTTATCGCCGATCTCAAGGCCAAGGGGCAGCTGGCGTGAGCCCTCGCCTGCCCTTCCGGCTCGGCCTGACCGGCTCGATCGGCATGGGCAAATCGACCACGGCGCAGATTTTCCGCGAGGCCGGCGTGCCGGTGCACGATGCCGACGCGGCGGTGCACGCGCTCTATGGCGCGGAAGGGGCCGCCCCGGTCGAGGCGGCCTTTCCCGGCGTGGTGGTGGACGGGCGGGTCGACCGCGCGCTGCTGGGCGCCCGTGTGTTCGGCAATGATGAGGCGATGAAGCGGCTGGAAGCCATCGTTCACCCGCTGGTGCGGGCGCGGGAAAAAGCCTTCCTCGACCAGGCGGCCGAGGCGGGCGAACCCATCGCCGTGCTCGATATTCCGCTGCTTTACGAGACCGGCGCGCAGGGGCGGGTCGATGCCGTGCTTGTTGTGACCGCGCCGGAAGAGGTCCAGCGCGCCCGGGTGATGGCCCGGCCCGGCATGAGCGACGAAACCTTCGCCGCCATTCTCGCCCGGCAGATGCCGGATGCCGAGAAGCGCCGGCGTGCCGATTTTGTGCTCGACACCAGCCAGGGGCTCGACCCGGCCCGGGCCGTCGTGGCAGAGCTGCTGCACCAGCTGCGGGCGGCGCGCGGCGGGAACGCTAATAAGGGAGACGGCGATGCGTGAGATCGTGCTCGACACCGAGACCACCGGCCTCAACCCGCTCACCGGCGACCGGCTGGTCGAAATCGGCTGCGTCGAGATCTACAACCGCATTCCGACGGGGCAGGTCTACCACGTCTATCTCAACCCCCAGCGCGACATGCCGGTGGAGGCGTTCAACGTGCATGGGCTGTCGAGCGAATTCCTCGCCGACAAGCCGCTCTTCGCCCAGGTGGCGGATGATTTCCTCGCCTTCATCGCCGGCGATCCGCTTGTCATTCACAACGCCGCCTTCGACATCGGCTTCCTCAATGCGGAGCTGGCGAAGATCGGCCGGCCGGTGCTGACCTTCGACCGGGTGATCGACACGCTCTCGCTGGCGCGGCGGCGGCATCCGGGTGCGTCGAATCGTCTCGACGACCTGATGAACCGCTACGGCATCAACAGCTCGCGCCGCACCAAGCACGGGGCGCTGCTGGATTCCGAATTGCTGGCGGAGGTCTATGCCGAACTGTGCGGCGGCAAGCAGACGGCGCTGAGCCTGACCGCCTCGGAGGCCACCGTCGTCGTCATCGAGGGCCAGGTGGCGAGCCCGATGCAGCGCCCGCGCCCGCTGGCGCCGCGCCGGCACGAGGCGGAAGCCGCCGCCCATGCCGCCTTCATCGCCACGCTGGGCGAGAACGCCATCTGGAAAGACTACACGGCCGGAAGCTGACGCCGCCGGCCGTGCTGTTTGGATCAGGGTCGAAAGGCCTGCGTCAGGAAGCGAGCACGTTGCTCGGCGCCTGCTGCGCCATGCGCTGGCGATAGAGGGTGACGAAGTCCACCGGATCGATCATCAGCGGCGGGAAGCCGCCATTGCGTACCGTGTCGGCGACGATCTGCCGCGCGAAGGGGAACAGCATGCGCGGGCATTCGATCAGGATGAAGGGGTGGATGGTCTCCTGCGCCACGTTCTGGGCGCGGAAGATGCCGGCATAGACCAGCTCCAGCGCGAACAGCGTCTTGCCGTTCAGCTCGGCCTTGGCCTCGACCTTCAGCTCGACTTCATATTCCGAGCCTTCGCGCATCGGCTTGGCATTGACGTTGATCTGGATGCCGATCTGCGGCTGGCCCTTCACGACCAGCGATTCCGGCGCGCCCGGATTTTCGAAGGACAGGTCTTTCGTGTACTGCGTCAGTACCTGCAGCGTCGGCATCTGGGCGTTGTCGGTCTCAGCCATAGGTTTCTCCGTGGGGTTCGCCGGAATCGGCCATCCGGGGCGCCGGCGATGGTGCCGCTGGGTCGGGGATCCCGCCTCAGCCGGTCTTTCAAGGGGCGGGTGTCGCTAACACGGTTGGATGCGGCTCACAAGCGCGGTGCGGCGCCGTTTCCGTGGGTCCCGGCCTGCCAGGGGGCCAAGCGTCGGACCAAGCCCCGAACCACGCCGTGAACCACGCCGTGAACCACGCCGCTTGGCGGAAGCCGCCGGCTTGCTCTACTGTGCGGATGGATGTCCGGCCGCGCTGTTCGCCCTCCACTGTTCCGCCCGATGTGATGACCCTGGGGCAGGGACGGGGTGGCGAAATCGGCCAGACGTCGTAAATAGGTCATGTGAACGGGTCGGTTCTTCCTTGGAAGCCGCCGCGCCGGCACCACATGATGTTCAGTCCCGCGCCGGAACGGCTCCGGCGGGGCCAACAGCGGCGAACTGCGACGTGTTCGATATTTATACGATCATCTTCCTGGCCCTCGCCGTGTTCATTTTCATACGGCTGCGGAGCGTGCTGGGGCAGCGGACGGGGCGCGAGCGGCCGCCCTACGACCCCTATTCGCGCCGCGATGCCGCCAAGGCGCCGGTGGGCGCTCCCGACAAGGTGGTGAATTTCCCCGGCGCCGCCAATGACAAGCCGGCCGTGCCCGCGCCGGTCGAGCCGCTGGAGGACGCGGAACCCGCGCCGGCGCGCTGGGCGGGCGTGGCCGAGGTCGGCTCGGCGGTGGCCAATGGCCTCGACGCCATTGCCGCGCAGGAGCGCGATTTCGACGCCAAGCACTTCCTCACCGGCGCCCGCGCCGCCTATGAGATGATCGTCGTCGCCTTCGCCCATGGCGACCGCGCCGCGCTCAAGGACCTGCTGGCGCGTGACGTGTTCGAGGGCTTCGCCGCCGCCATCGCCGAGCGCGAGCAGCGTGGCGAGACGATGGAGACGCAGTTCGTCGGCATCGAGAAGGCCGACATCATCGAGGCCGACGCGCGTGGCCGCTCGGCGCAGATCACCGTGCGCTTCCTGTCGCAGCTGATTTCCGTCACCCGCGACAAGCTGGGCGGCGTGGTCGATGGCGATCCCGAGCAGGTCGCCGACGTCACCGATGTGTGGACCTTCGCCCGCGAGCTTGGCGCCCGCGACCCCAACTGGAAGCTTGTCGCCACCGAAGCGGCTTCGTGAGAAGATGGCGCGGTGCGCGCTTTCCTTCTCATTCTCGCCTTTTCCGGGACTTTGACCGGCGCCCTTCTCCTGGGCGCCGGGCCGGCGCGCGCCGCGACGGCGCCGCTGTTTCCGCAGGCGGTGCTTGAGCCGACCCGCTTTGCCGACCTGCCCGGCTGGGCGCAGGACGACCACGCCAAGGCTCTCACCGCCTTCCGCCGCAGCTGCGGCGCGATTGCCCGCAAGGGTGATCGTGTCACCCCGCCCCGCCCGGTCTTCTCAGCCCTGCGGCCGATCTGCGCCCGGGCGGCGCGGCTGCCGAAGCGGCCGAGCGACGCGGCGGCGCGACGATTCTTCGAGACGGAATTCCGCCCCTATACGATCACCGCGCTGGAGCAGGCGAACGGCTTCCTCACCGGCTATTACGAACCCGAAGTCGAGGGCTCGCGCACCCGCTCGGGCGACTTCGCCACCCCGCTTTATGCCCGCCCGGCCGATCTCGTCATCGAATCGCCGCCCGGCGGCGGGCCGCCGACCAATAAGAGCGGCGCCTTCCGCAAGGTGGACGGCGCGCTGGTGCCCTATCACGACCGCGCCGCCATCGAGGACGGGGCGCTCGGCGATGACGGGGCGGTGGTGGCCTGGATCCGCGACCCGGCCGATGCCTTCTTCGCGCACATCCAGGGCTCGGTGCGGGTGCGCCTGCCCGATGGCGAGGTGCTGCGGCTGAACTATGACGGACATAACGGCCAGCCCTACACGCCGATCGGCCGGCTGCTGATCGAGCGCGGGCTGGTGCCGCGCGAGAAGATGTCGATGGACGCCATCCGCGCCTATATCGCCGCGCACCCGGAGGAAGGCCGCGCGCTGATGCGGGAAAACCGTTCCTACATCTTCTTCCGCATCGCCCATGAGCTGACGGCCGATGACGGGGCGGTGGGCGCGCAGGGCCTGCCGCTGATGGCGGGGCGCTCGATTGCGGTGGACAAGGCGATCCATGTCTACGGCACGCCCTTCTATCTCGACGCTGATCTGCCGACCGGGCCGGAGGGGGCGAGCGAGCCGTTCGAAAGGCTGATGATCGCGCAGGACACCGGCTCGGCCATTATCGGCCCGGCGCGGGCCGATATTTTCTTCGGCGCCGGCGATGAGGCGGGCACCGTGGCCGGGCGGATCCAGCATCCCGGCCGCTTCACCCTGCTGCTGCCGCGCGCGCTCGATCCCGGCCGCGCCCGTGTGCCGCTGCCCAGGCCGAGGCCCGCGACGGCGCCCGAACCGGCACCCGCAGCGTCTCTGCTTCCCGCCGCCGTGTCGGAAACGCCGTGATGGCCGGGCCGCCCGATCCGCGCCCCCGCCCCCGCCGGCGCCGCCCGCTCGATGCCGAGGAGACGGCGCTGTGGGAGCATGTCACCCGCTCGATCCGGCCGATCCGCCCGGTGAAGCGCACCGCTCTCACGGCCGAGGCCGGCGGCGTGGTCGAGGCGGTGGCGGCGCCGGCCGCCGAGAAGCCCGCCCGGCCGACAAAGGCCGTGCCCGCCGCTGCCAAGACCGCCCCCAAGCCCCCGCCGCCGCCGCCGCTCGCCCCGCTGGAGCCGAAGCTGCGGCGCCGGCTGTCGCGCGGGGCGGAGGTGGATGCGCGGCTCGACCTGCACGGCATGACCCAGGCCGCCGCGCATGGGCGGCTGATCGCCTTTCTGCGCGGGGCGCAGGGCTCCGGCCATGGGCTGGTGCTTGTTATCACAGGCAAGGGCGAGGCGATGAGCATGCTTGCCGGCGAGGGCGGGCGCGGCGTGCTGCGCCGGCTGGTGCCGCAATGGCTCGGCGCGCCGGAGCTGCGCGCCATCGTGCTCGGCTTCGAGACCGCCGGGCGCGGCCATGGCGGGGAGGGCGCGCTTTATGTGCGGGTGCGCCGGCTGCGGGGGGACCGGTCGTGACGCCGTTCGGCCGCCGCCTGCGCGAATTGCGGGCCGAGCGCGGGGTGACGCTGAGCCAGATGGCGGAAGCGATCGGCGTCTCCGCCGCCTATCTCTCGGCGCTGGAACATGGCAAGCGCGGCCAGCCGACCTGGCTGATGCTTCAGCGCATCATGGCCTATTTCAACGTGATCTGGGACGAGGCGGAAGCGCTGCGGGCGCTGGCCGACCTTTCCGACCCGCGGGTGGTGGTGGACACATCTGGCCTCTCGCCTGAGGCGACCGAGCTGGCGAACCTGCTCGCCCGCGAGATCGCCACCCTGCCGCCCGAGGCGGTGGCGGAACTGCTTGGCCGGCTGAAGATACTGGGGCGGCCGGGGTAGCGGTGCGGTGGACCTGCGTGCTTCGAGACGCGGGGCGAATACGCCCCGCTCCTCAGCATGATGCCCCTCGTCATCCTGAGGTGCTCGCGGAGCGAGCCTCGAAGGACGCACAACTTCGCCGGCGCCGTTCCTGCCAAGCATGCGGGTCGTCGTCCGAGCCAACGCCGGTTTAGCCACCTGCGTGCTTCGAGACGGCAGGCTTCACCCGCCTCCTCAGCATGACGGGGGTGTTTCCAGCGTCACTAGCCGACTGCCCCCCGTTTCACGTGAAACCCTCAGCCGGCTCAGTATTCGTTCCGGGCCCGAATCAAAGAATGTAGCGGCTGAGATCGGTGTTGCCGGCGAGGTCGGCGACGCGGGAGCGGACATAGTCGCCATCCACCACCACCTTGTCGCCGGCGCGGTCCGGGGCGGTGAAGGACAGGTCGTCCAGCACCCGTTCGATCACCGTCTGCAGCCGGCGCGCGCCGATATTCTCGACGCTGGCATTCACCTGAACGGCGATGTCGGCGATGGCCGCCACCGCGTCCTCGGTGATGATGAGCTCGACCCCTTCCGTGCCCATCAGCGCCACTGACTGCTTGACCAGGCTCGCCTCGGTCTCGGTGAGGATGCGGGTGAAATCCTCCCGCGTCAGCGCTTCCAGCTCGACCCGGATCGGCAGCCGTCCCTGCAGTTCGGGCAACAGGTCGGAGGGCTTGGAGACATGGAAGGCGCCGGAGGCGATGAACAGGATATGGTCGGTCTTCACCGCGCCGTGCTTGGTGGAGACGGTGGTGCCCTCGATCAGCGGCAGCAGGTCGCGCTGCACGCCCTCGCGCGAGACATCGGCGCCGCCGCGCCGCTCCGAGCCGGCGATCTTGTCGATCTCGTCGAGGAAGACGATGCCGTTCTCCTCCACCGAGCGGATCGCCTCCTGCACGATGGCGTCCTGGTCGATCAGCTTGTCGGCTTCTTCCGAGAGCAGCAGCGGATGGGCGTCCTTCACCGTGACCCGGCGCGGCTTGGAGCGGCCGCCAAAGGCCTTGCCGAGCATGTCGCCGATGGAGACGGCGCCCATCTGCGCGCCGGGCATGCCGGGGATCTCGAACATCGGCATGCCCTGGCCACTGGAGGTGAGCTCGATCTCGATCTCCTTGTCGTCCATCAGCCCGTCGCGCAGCTTCTTGCGGAAGCTCTCGCGGGTGCCTGACGAGGCGGTGGCGCCGACCAGTGCGTCGAGCACCCGCTCCTCGGCGGCGAGATGCGCCTTGGCCTCGACGCCCTTGCGGCGCACCTCGCGCACCAGGCCGATGCCGATTTCGACGAGGTCGCGGATGATCTGCTCGACATCGCGCCCGACATAGCCGACCTCGGTGAACTTGGTCGCCTCGACCTTGAGGAAGGGCGCGCCGGCCAGCCGGGCGAGGCGGCGGGAGATCTCTGTCTTGCCGACGCCGGTGGGGCCGATCATCAAAATGTTCTTCGGCAGCACCTCCTCGCGCAGCTGGCCCTCCAGCTGCTGGCGGCGCCAGCGGTTGCGCAGCGCGATGGCGACCGCGCGCTTGGCCTTGTGCTGGCCGACAATGTAGCGGTCGAGCTCGGAGACGATTTCGCGGGGCGAGAAGCTGGTCATGATGATGATGCAATATGTGGGGTGGGAAGGACGTTCGGATGCGGCAGGCGCCGCGCCAGCCGGGCCGGCAGCACGGCGAGCACGGCCCGCCGCAGCGGGTGCCACAGGGCGCTGAGCAGCAGGATGAAGGCGCCGAGAATGAAGAGGGTCAGCGGCGTCGAGCTGCCGGCAAAGCCGCTGACCTTGATCAGCGAGGCGAAGGCGATGCCGGCATAGGCGAGACCGGACACCAGCAGCGCGCGGCGGTCGATCAGCACGGCGACCATGCCGAGCCCGGCGAACACCGCCAGCATCGGCAGCGCACTGGCCTCGCCGGGCGCGCCGTCCGGCCAGATGAAGCCACGGATCAGCGGGTGCACGATCAGCGGCGCCGCCAGCAGATGCAGCCAGAAGGCGATATCGGTCCGCCGCGTGAGCCGCTGCGGATCGCTGATGTCGAAGCGCATGGCGAGGGCGAAGACGCAGAGGCCGCACACCATCAGCACCGGATTGATCGCCGCCTCGATGCCGCCGGGCGCCGCGGCAGCGACCAGGCCGACCACGATCGCGACCACCGCGGCGGCGCCAGCGGCAAGGGTGATCGGCACCCGGAAGCGCCAGTAATGCAGGGTCGCGGCGAGCAGCGTCGCCAGACCCGCCAGCGCCAGGGTGAGAGGATCCTCGCCGAGCGACACGAGGCTCGGAATGAGAGGAAGGGTGCTGCCGAGTCCTGTGGACGCCGCCATGAACACCGAGGCGCAGAACACCACCAGCAGCACGATGCTCGGCAGCGCCATGCGCTGCACGCGGGTGAAGAATTCCGCCAGCAGCCAGCTGGCTGCGCCGATCACGGCCCACATGCCGGCCGCGCCGAGCACATCGCCGAAATAGCCGAGCGCGCCGAGGAACAGCGCCAGCCCGATGGTGACGAAGATGTCGCCGAAGCCGGTGATGAAGCGCAGGCGCTCGTCATCCTCCGGTGGCGGGAGGGCGGCCTCGGTGCCGGGCGCCAGCTCCACTTCCAGCGCGCGCAGGCGCTCGGCCTGCTCGGGCGAGATGACGCCGCGCTCAGTGGCGATGAGGACGGTATTGTCGGAAATGCTCACCCGATGCTCTCCACCACCACATTGTGGTTGGTGTAGATGCAGATCTCGGCGGCGATGGCGAGGCTCCGGCGCACGATGGCCTCCGCGTCCTGCCCGCTGTCGGCCAAAGCGCGGGCTGCCGCCAGCGCGAAGCCGCCGCCCGAGCCGATGGCGGCGATGCCGTTTTCCGGCTCCAGCACGTCGCCGGTGCCTGTCAGCACGAGGGTGATGTTGGCGTCGGCCACGATCATCATCGCCTCCAGCCGGCGCAGATAGCGGTCGGTGCGCCAGTCCTTGGCGAGCTCGACGCAGGCGCGCTGCAGCTGGCCGGGATACTGCTCCAGCTTGGTTTCCAGCCGCTCGAACAGGGTGAAGGCGTCCGCCGTGGCGCCGGCGAAGCCGCCGATCACATCGCCCTTGCCGAGCCGTCGCACCTTGCGGGCGTTGGATTTCATCACCGTGTTGCCGAGCGTCACCTGCCCGTCGCCGCCAATGGTGACGCGCCCGGCAGCGCGGACGGAGACGATGGTAGTGCCGTAGATCGTATCGGGAGAGTGGTTCATGAAGGGCTCCGGTCGAGGCTCCTTACTTAAGGCCTCGACGCGCGGGCGCAACTCGCCGCGCGCGCGGCCCGCCGCTGTCATGCGCGCATATGGCCTCGCCACACTTTAGCTGCTAAGACGCGCGCTCTTTCCGGGAGCCCCTCGCCATGCGCACGGCCAGCATCACCCGCGCCACCAAGGAAACGCAGATCCGCCTCTCCGTCGACCTCGACGGCACGGGGAAGGGCACGATCGCGACCGGGGTGGGCTTTTTCGACCATATGCTGGACCTTCTGGCCCGCCATTCGCGCATCGACATCGAGATCGAGGCCAAGGGCGACCTGCACATCGATTTCCACCACACGGTGGAGGATGTCGGCATCGCGCTTGGCCAGGCGGTCAAGGCGGCGCTCGGCGATATGCGCGGCGTGACCCGCTATGCCAGCCTGCATTTGCCGATGGACGAGACGCTGACCCGCGTCGCGCTCGACATTTCCGGCCGGCCCTTCCTGGTGTTCCGCACCGAATTCGCGGTGGCGAAGATCGGCGAGTTCGACACCGAGCTGGTGCGCGAGTTCTTCCAGGCCTTCGCGATGAATGCGGGGCTAACCCTGCATGTCGAGACTCTCTATGGCGCCAACGCGCACCATATTGCCGAGAGCTGCTTCAAGGGGCTGGCGCGGGCGCTGCGCGCGGCGGTGGCCATTGATCCGGCGGCAGCGGGGGAAATCCCGTCCACCAAGGGCAGCCTTGGCGGCTGAACCGGGGCTGGAGAAGTCATGACGGTCTGGACGGTCTTCGAGCCTGACGAGGACGGCGAGCGGCGCACCACCCTCACCTGGGCGGACGGTTTCGTCTTCGTGCCCGAACGCCTGTCCTGGAGCGCGCTGCTGCTCGCCCCGCTGGTGCTGCTGCGCCACCGCCTCTGGCTGGCGTTCATTGTCTATGTGCTGGCGCAGGGCGCGGTGATCGCGGCGATCCTTGGGCTCGACCTCCCAGACCGGGCCTTCGCCCTGCTGCTGGTGGCCAATGTCGCGGTGGCGGTCGGCCTGCCGGGGCTGCGCCGGGCCAAGCTGCTCGGCAAGGGCTTTGAGGAGGCCGGCTGCGTGGTGGCACCGAAGCTGGAGGCCGCCGAGCAGCGCTATTTCGATGCCCGGCTCGGCGAGATAGCCGTCGCCCGTGTTCCGCTGCCCCCCGTGGGCGGCGCCCGCATCAACGCTGCGGCGCGGCCGGCGCAGGCCGGCGTGCTGGGCCTGTTCCCGGAGGCCGCCCGATGATCCCCCCCGCGCCCGTCGTTCTGATCGACTATGGCTCCGGCAATCTCCATTCCGCCGGCAAGGCGCTGGAGCGCGCCGCCCGCGAAGGCGGCAGCGGCAAGAGCGTGCTGGTGACGGCCGATCCGGATGTGGTGCGCCGCGCCGACCGCATCGTGCTGCCAGGCGTCGGCGCCTATGCCGATTGCCGGCGCGGGCTCGACGCCGTGCCGGGCATGGTGGAGGCGCTGACCGAGGCGGTGATGTCGCGCGGCCAGCCTTTTCTCGGCATCTGCGTCGGCCTGCAGCTGATGGCGACGCGCGGGCGCGAGCATGGCGAGACCGCCGGCCTCGGCTGGATCGAGGGCGAGGTGGTCAAGATCGAGCCGCGCGATCCCACGCTCAAGATCCCGCATATGGGCTGGAATTCGCTCGATGTGGCGCGCCCGCACCCGATCCTGGAGGGTATTCCCACCGGCGAGGACGGGCTCGACGCCTATTTCGTCCATTCCTATCACCTCAACGCCGCGCGTGCGGGCGATGTGATCGCGACCACCGCCTATGGCGGTACCGTGACCGCCATGGTCGGCCGCGACAACCTCGCCGGAACGCAGTTCCATCCCGAGAAGAGCCAGCGCCTCGGCCTCGCCCTTCTCGCCAATTTCCTGAAGTGGGCGCCGTGATCCTCTTTCCCGCCATCGATCTCAAGGACGGCAAATGCGTGCGCCTGCAGCAGGGCGACATGGCACGCGCCACCATCTTCAACCATGACCCCGCCCAGCAGGCGGCGCAGTTCGAGGCACAGGGCTTCCGTTACCTGCACATCGTCGATCTCGACGGTGCCTTTGCCGGCCAGCCGGTGAACGCGGCGGCGGTGGAGCGCATTCTCGAAGCGGTGGGCATGCCGGTGCAGCTCGGCGGCGGCATACGCGACATCGCCCGGGTCGAGGACTGGCTGGAGAAGGGCATCACCCGCGTCATCCTCGGCACGGCAGCGGTGCGCGACCCCGCCTTCGTCAGGCAAGCGGCGCGCCGCTTCCCCGGCCGCGTCGCGGTGGGGCTGGACGCCAAGGACGGGCGCGTGGCGGTGGAAGGCTGGGCCGAGACCTCAGACCTCACCGCGCTGGAACTGGCGCAGCGCTTCGAGGATGCCGGCGTTTCCGCCATCATCTACACCGATATCGCCCGCGACGGCCTGCTCAAGGGCCTCAATCTCGACGCCACCATCGCGCTGGCCGACGCCATCTCCATTCCGGTCATCGCCTCGGGCGGGCTCGCCTCGATGGACGACGTGACCGCGCTGCTTGAGCCGCGCGCGGCGAAGCTGGAAGGCGCCATCACCGGCCGCGCGCTCTATGATGGGCGGCTCGATCCCCGCGCGGCGCTGGCGCTGGTCGCCGGCCTGTCGGCATGAGCGGAAAAGGCGAGGCGTCCATGCTCAAGGTCCGCGTCATCCCCTGCCTCGACGTGAAGGACGGCCGCGTCGTCAAGGGCGTGAAGTTCGTCGATCTGCGCGATGCCGGCGATCCGGTCGAGGCGGCCAAGGCCTATGACGCCGCCGGCGCCGACGAGCTCTGCTTCCTCGACATCACCGCCAGCGTCGAGGCCCGCAGCACGCTGATCGACGTGGTGAGCCGCACCGCCGAACAGTGCTTCATGCCGCTCACCGTCGGCGGTGGCGTGCGCACGGTGGAGGACATCCGCGCGCTGCTGAACGCCGGCGCCGACAAGGTGTCGATCAACACCGCGGCGGTGAACCGGCGCGAGTTCGTGCGCGAGGCGGCGGAAAAATTCGGCGAGCAGTGCATCGTCGTCGCCATCGACGCCAAGAAGGTGTCCGCCGAGGGCGAACCCGACCGCTGGGAGATCTTCACCCATGGCGGGCGCAACCGCACCGGCATCGACGCGATCGCGTACGCGAAGGAGGTCGTCGCGCTCGGCGCCGGCGAAATCCTGCTCACCTCGATGGACCGGGACGGCACTGGCGAGGGCTTCGACCTCAAGCTGACCCGCGCCATTTCCGATGCGGTGAAGGTGCCGGTCATCGCCTCGGGCGGGGTGGGCACGCTGGATCACCTGGTGGATGGCATTCGCGAGGGCGGCGCCTCGGCGGTGCTGGCGGCCTCGATCTTCCATTTCGGCACCTTCACCATCGGCGCCGCGAAGGAAGCCCTCGGCGCGGCCGGGCTTCCCGTCCGCCTTGGTGGTGGAGACATTGAGGAGGCGGGCCGATGAGCGAAGCATCCAGCCGCGTGTCGCTCGAAGACCTCGCCGCCATCGTCGCCGCCCGCGCGGCGGCGGAGGGCGAGGCCTCCTATACCCGCACGCTCATCGCCAAGGGCGTCGCCAAATGCGCCCAGAAGCTCGGCGAGGAAGCGGTGGAGACGGCGCTCGCCGCCGTCGGCACCGATACCAAAGCGGTCATTTCCGAAACCGCCGATCTTCTCTACCATCTGGCCGTGCTGCTTCAGGCACGCGGCGTGTCGCTGGATGACGTGTATGCGGAGCTCGGCCGCCGGACGAACCAGTCCGGCCTGGAGGAAAAGGCGTCCCGCCCCAAGGGCTGAGGGCGCCGCGACGACCCCGCTCGGCGCGGCCCCCGGGGCTCGCGCGGGCGGTATCACGTCTCCTCCTTTAGTGGTATACGGTCGACCAACGCCTGGCGCTTTGAATGTCCGGGCGAGCCGGGAAACGCTGCCATGGACCTGAAGCTCGACGGGGCGGGGCTCTCGCCCTTCCGTAATTTCAGCCGCGCCGAATGGGCGGCTTTGCGTGCCGACACCCCCCAGCCGCTGAAGGCGGACGAAATCCAGCGGCTGCAGGGTTTCAACGACCGGCTGTCGACCCCTGAAATCGAAGAGATCTACCTGCCGCTGTCGCGTCTGCTGTCGATCTATGTCGGGGCGACGCAGAAGCTGTTCCGGCAGATGCAGAAGTTTCTCGGCCCCGAGCAGAACGGCAAGATGCCCTATATCATCGGCGTCGCCGGCTCGGTGGCGGTGGGCAAGTCCACCACCGCGCGGGTGCTGCAGGCGCTGCTGGCCCGCTGGCCGAACACGCCGAAAGTGGCGCTCGTCACCACCGACGGCTTCCTGCTGCCCAACGCCATTCTGGAACGCGAAGGGCTGATGGGGCGCAAGGGGTTCCCCGAGAGCTACGACCTGCCGGCGCTGCTGCATTTCCTCACCGACATCAAGGCCGGTCGCCGTCCGGTGCGGGCGCCGGTCTACAGCCATTTCGACTATGACGTGACGCCCAACCTCACGGTGGAGGTCGACCAGCCGGACATCCTCATCGTCGAAGGGCTGAACGTGCTGCAGACCAGCCGCCCGCCCAAGGACGGCAAGGGCATTCCCTTCGTCTCCGACTTCTTCGACTTCAAGGTCTATATCGACGCCGACGAGACGATCCTGGAGCGCTGGTATGTCGAGCGCTTCATGCGGTTGCGCGAGACCGCCTTCCGTGATCCCAAGGCCTATTTCCACCGCTATTCCAGCCTCACCGGGGCGGAGGCCGACGCCACCGCCCGCGCCATCTGGCGCTCGATCAACCTGCTGAATTTGCAGGAAAACATCCTGCCCACCCGCCAGCGCGCCGACCTCATCCTGCGCAAGGGCGGCGACCATGAGGTCGAGGCGGTTTCGCTGAGGAAGCTGTGAATGTCGACCGCGGTCGACATCGTGCCCGGCTGCCGCTACTGGCCGGGCTGGCTCGACCGGGCGGGGCAGGAGGCGCTGGCCGAGGAGCTGCGCCAGATCCTCATCGAGGCGCCACTGTTCACCCCGCTTATGCCGCGCACGGCAAAGCCGTTCTCGGTCCGCATGTCCAATTGCGGGCCGCTGGGCTGGGTGTCTGACGTGACGGGCTATCGCTACCAGCCGTCCCATCCCGACACCGGCCGGCCCTGGCCGCCCTTCCCCCCGGCGCTAACCCGCGCCTGGGACGCGCTCGCCGGCGTGGCGCTGGCCCCTGAAGCCTGCCTGATCAACTGGTATGCCCCTACGGCCCGCATGGGGCTGCACCAGGACCGCGACGAGGAGGAGTTCTCCGCCCCCGTCCTGTCGCTGTCGCTGGGCGACACGGCGCTGTTCCGCATCGGCGGCACGGCCCGCAAGGACCCGACGCGCTCGCTCCGACTCGCCTCGGGCGATGCGCTGCTGCTGGCAGGACCGGCCCGGCTGGCCTTTCACGGTATTGACCGCATCTATCCCGGTACGTCGACACTGCTCAAGCAGCCCGGGCGGATCAATCTGACGTTACGGCGGGTGCATGTCGCGCCGGCGGGCGAAATTCGGCCTTGATGAACCCGCAGAAAGGGCGAAGTTACGGCTTCCTTAAGCTCGAAGGATTGCGAATGCGCCTTGTTGCCCGCTTTGCCGCCGCCGCCTTTGCCCTGGCAGTGCTCGGTCTTCCCGCCTCCGCCCAGACGGTTTTTCCCAATGACGGCACGATTGGCATCGTCCCGCCGGCGGGCATGGTGCCGGTGCCCGGCGTGCCCGGCTTCCAGGACCGCGCCGCCAGCGCCTCGATCCTCGTTCTGGAGATGCCCAAGCCCGCCTTCGCCGAGATCACGTCGAACCTGGCGTCGGACGAGCTGAAGAAACAGGGCGTGACGGTGGAGCAGCGGCGCGACGTGGCGCTGGCCGACGGCGTGCCGGCGGTGTTGCTGAAGGGCTTCCAGGACGTCAAGGGCGGCACCTTGAAGAAATGGATCCTGATCGCCGGTGGCAAGGAGCAGACCGGCATGGTGACGGTGCAGTTCCCCGAGGCCGCCAGCACGACCTATCCCGATGCCAAGGTGGAGGAGGCGCTCAAGACCGTGGTCTTCCGCGCCCCGCCGAGCACCGAGGAGATGCTGGCCAAGCTGCCCTTCACCCTCGGCGATACCGAGGGCTACAAGGTGATGAAGGTGATCGGCGCCAGCGCCGTCCTGCTCACCAAGCCCGAAACCGGCGCGGCGGGCGAGGCCGACAAGGCGGCGCCGCAGACCCAGTCCTTCTTCATCGTCGCCGTCGGGCCGGGCGAGATTCGCGAAGAGGAGCGCGAGGCCGCGGCCAAGCGGGCGATCACCAGCGTGCCCGGGATCAAGGAACTGCGTGTCGAGCGCGGCGGCCCGCTGCGCGTCGGCGGCCAGCCCGGCTTCGAGCTGATCGCCAATGCGGTGGACCAGCAGACCGGCAAGCCGGTGAAGGTGGCGCAGTGGCTGAGCTTCGGCCGCACCGGCTATCTCCGCATGGTCGGGGTGGCGCCGACGGAGAATTTCGACACCGATTATGCCGCCATGCGCGCGCTCCGCGACGGGGTCGCCCTGCGCTGACCGCCGGCGCGGTGAGCCGACACGGAAAAGGGCCCTTGCGAGGGCCCTTTTTTATGCGCGTTGGACGGGTCGTTGGGCGCCGGAGCGCCCGCCGCTCAGCCCTCGCCGGCCGGGGCTTCCGCCGGCGGCGCCTTGGGGCCGCCCTTGGAGACGCCGACAAGCGCCGGGCGCAGCACGCGCTCGCCGAGCTTGTAGCCGGGCTGGATCACCTGGACCACGGTGCCGGACGGCACCTCGGCATTGGGCACCTCGAACATCGCCTGATGCATGTTCGGGTCGAACTTGGCGCCCTCCGCCTCGATCCGCGCCACGCCATGCTTGGTCAGCGCCTGCACCAGGGCGCGCCCGGTGAGGTCGATGCCCTCCAGCAGCGTCTTCAGCGTGCCGTCGGCCTTGGCGCGGGCATCGGCGTCGATGGCGCCCAGCGCGCGCTCGAAATCATCCGCCACGGTGAGAACGTCGCGGGCGAAGCCGGTGATGCCATAGATCTTGGCGTCCGCCACCTCGCGCTCGGCGCGGCGGCGCACATTGTCGGCCTCGGCGAAGGCGCGCAGGAACTTGTCCTTGAGCGCGACGATCTCGGCCTCCAGCCGCTCCTTCTCGGCGGCGAAGGCAGCGGCGAGGTCGTCCGGCGCGCCCGCAGCGCCGTTCTCGGCGTCGACAGTCTGATCGGCCATTTCGGGCTGGTCAGCCGGAGTGCGGTTCTCGTCGCTCATGAATACCTCGTCGAAGAATGGATTTGTCCCGGCGTCGGGCCACGCGGACGCCCGCCATATCGGGTCGGACGGCGCAAAAATCAAGCCGCGTCGGTGCCCGGCCCGCCGAGAACCCGGCTGACGACGCGGGCGGTGAAGTCGACCATCGGCACGATGCGGGCATAGTTGAGCCGTGTGGGGCCGATCACCCCGAGCACGCCGACCACCCTGCCCTGCCCGTCGCGATAGGGCGCAACGATGGTGGAGGAGCCCGACAGCGAGAACAGCTTGTTCTCCGAGCCGATGAAGATGCGCAGGCCCTGCGCGTCCTCGGCCCGGCCGAGCAGATCGACCACTTCCTGCTTGGCGTCGAGATCGTCGAACAGCAGGCGCACCCGCTCCAGATCCTCGATCGCGCGCAGGTCCTGCAGCAGTCGCGTCTGCCCGCGCACGATCAGCCGCCGGTCGGCCTTCTCCCCGCCCGACCAACTGGCCATGCCGCTTTCCACCACCCGCGCCGTCACCTCGTCGAGTTCGGCACGGCGGGCGGCGAGCGTGCGCTCCACCTCGGCGCGCAGCTCGGTCAGCGTGCGCCCGCGCGTCAGCGAAGAGAGGAAATTGGTCGCTTCCACCAGCGCTGAGGGCGGCAGGCCCTTGGGCAGCGGCACCAGCCGGTTTTCCACCTCGCCATCGTCGGAGACGAGGATCAGCAGCGCGCGGGTGGCGTCGAGGGGCACGAACTCGATATGCTTGAGCCGCACATCGGTCTTGCCTGTCGTGACGACGCCGGCGCCGCGCGACAGGCCCGAGAGCAGGTTGGAGGCCTCCGCCAGCACCCCGTCCACGGTCTGGGCGCGGGCGGCGGCGCGCACCTGGGTCTCGATCGAGTTGCGCTCATCCTCCGAGACGTCGCCGATCTCCAGCAGCGCATCGACGAAGAAGCGCAGCCCGCGCTCGGTCGGCAGCCGCCCGGCGCTGGTATGGGGGGCGAAGATGAGGCCGGCGGCTTCAAGGTCCGCCATCACATTGCGCACCGAGGCCGGCGACAGCGTCATCGGAATAAGCCGCGAAATGTTGCGCGACCCCGCCGGCTCGCCGGTGGCGAGATAGGTTTCGACGATCTGCCGGAAGATCTCACGCGAGCGCTCGTCGAGATGGGCAAGCGAGGGCGCGGTGGCGGACAGAAATGGATCGAGGGGCATCGCCGGGCTTGTCCCTTGTGTCGTCTACCCGTTCATGGGCCGCTATTATCTCGGTATTCGCCAGCCATGTACAAGCGGCGCGGCTGAAGCGCCGCCCGGCGCGGGACGGAGAGTCCGCGCCCGGCGATTGCACCGGGCCCGCGCCACCCTTACAAGGTCCGGCCACAGGGCGAGGCAGAAGCGCCCTGCCACCCGCCGTTCAGGAGACGACACGCATGCGCCCTTCCCGCCGCCTTCCCGACGAGATGCGTGCCGTGAGCTTCGAGCGCGGCGTGCTGCGCCATGCCGAGGGCTCGTGCCTGGTGAAGTTCGGCGAGACCCATGTGCTGGTCGCCGCCACGCTGGAAGAGCGCCTGCCGCCCTGGCTCAAGGGCCAGGGGCGCGGCTGGGTGACGGCGGAATATGGCATGCTGCCGCGCGCCACCCATGACCGCACGCGCCGTGAGGCCGCCGCCGGCAAGCAGTCCGGCCGCACCCAGGAAATCCAGCGCCTGATCGGCCGCTCGCTGCGCGCCGTGGTCGATCTCGAAAAGCTCGGCGAGCGGCAGATCACGGTGGATTGCGACGTCATCCAGGCCGATGGCGGCACCCGCACCGCCGCCGTCACCGGGGCGTGGGTCGCGCTGCATGACTGCCTGAGCTGGATGAAGTCGCGCGGCATGCTGCCCGCCATCCCGCTGCGCGACCATCTCGCCGCCGTCTCCTGCGGCATCATTGATGGCGAGCCGCGTCTCGATCTCGACTATGCCGAGGATTCCGAGGCCCACACGGATGTCAATTTCGTCATGACCGGCTCGGGCGGCTTCGTCGAGGTGCAGGGCACGGCCGAGAAGACGCCGTTCTCCGAGGGCGAGTTCAACGCCATGCTCGGTCTCGCCCGCAAGGGCGTCGCCAAGCTGGTCGACCTGCAGAAGCTGGCTGTCGCATGAACACCGCCCCGCACCGCCGGCTGGAGGGCCGGATCGTCATCGCCACCCATAATCCCGGCAAGCTGGAGGAGATGCGCGGCCTGCTCGCGCCCTATGGCATCGACGCCGTTTCCGCCGGCGAGCTCGAGCTGCCCGAGCCGGAAGAGACCGGCCTCACCTTCACCGAGAATGCCCGGATCAAGGCGATCGCCGCCGCGACCGCCGCCGGGCTGCCCGCCTTCGCCGACGATTCCGGGCTGTGCGTCGACGCGCTGGGCGGCGCGCCGGGGCTCTACACCGCCCGCTGGGCCGGGCCGGAGAAGGACTTCATGGCGGCGATGACCCGCGTGGAGGAGGAGCTGCGCGAGGCCGGCGCCGAACTGCCGGACCTGCGCCGGGCGCATTTCATCTCCGCCTTGTGCCTCGCCTGGCCGGATGGGCATGTCGAGGATTTCGAGGGCGTGGTCAACGGCACGCTGGTCTGGCCGCCGCGCGGGCCGGCCGGCTTCGGCTATGACCCGATGTTCCAGCCCGACGGCCAGCCGGAAGACAACCCGCGCACCTTCGGCGAGATGTCGGGGGCGGAAAAGCACGGCCTGCCGCCGCTCGGCCGCGGCCTGTCGCACCGCGCGCGCGCCTTCATGGCGCTGGCGCAGGCCTGCCTCGGGGCGGACTTTGACTGAGCGCCCCCCGGCGCCGCCGCCGCTCGATCCCGGCTTCGGCGTCTATGTGCATTGGCCGTTCTGCAAGGCCAAATGCCCCTATTGCGATTTCAACTCGCATGTCCGCCATTCCCCGCCCGACCAGGCCCGCTTCGTCGCGGCGTTCCAGGCGGAGATCGCCCATACCCGCGCGCGCATCGGCCAGCGGCGCACCCAGAGCGTCTTCTTCGGCGGCGGCACGCCCTCGCTGATGGAACCGGGCACCGTCGGGGCGATCCTCGACGCCATCCATGCCGCCTGGCCGCTCGACGCGCGGGCCGAGGTGACGCTGGAGGCCAACCCGACCAGCGTCGAGGCGGAGCGGTTTCGCGGCTACCGCGCGGCGGGGGTCAACCGCGTCTCGCTGGGTGTGCAGGCTTTGGACGATGCCGCGCTGAAGGCGCTCGGGCGCATGCACAGCGCCGAGGAAGCGCTGGGCGCGGTGGCGGTGGCGCGCGCGGCGTTCGAGCGTGTGTCCTTCGACCTCATCTATGCCCGCCCCGGCCAGACGCCGGAGGCCTGGGCTGCCGAACTCAAGCGCGCGATCAATGAGGGCTGCGAGCATCTCTCGCTCTACCAGCTCACCATCGAGGACGGCACGCCCTTCGCCGCGCTGCACCGCGCCGGCCGGCTGATCGTGCCCGACAGCGAGGCCGCGCGCGTGCTGTGGGACGTGACGCAGGAGACCACCCACGCCGCCGGCCTGCCGGCCTATGAGGTGTCGAACCACGCCCGCCCGGGCGCGGAGAGCCGGCACAATCTTCTGTACTGGCGCTATGGCGAATATGCCGGCATCGGCCCCGGCGCGCATGGAAGGCTCGACACGCCGGAGGCGCGGGTCGCCACTTCCACCGAGCGTGGGCCGGAGGCGTGGGTGGCGCGGGTCGAGGCCGCCGGGCACGGCGTCATCGTCGACGAACCGCTCACCCGCGCCGAGCAGGCGGACGAATATCTGCTGATGGGGCTGCGGCTGCTGGAAGGCATCGACGCGCGTCGCTTCGCCCGGCTGGCGGGCCGGCCCTTCGACCCGGCGCGGGTGGCGGCGCTGCTGGAGGACGGCATGATCGAGGCGCTGCCCGATGAGCGCCTGCGCGCCACCGCGCTCGGCCTGCCGGTGCTCGACGCCATCGTCGCCGATCTGGCGGCGTGAGGTTTGGCGGCGTGGGGGCCTGGTCGCTTCCGTTGTTGATGGCCGTCATCCTGAGGTGCCTGGCCCCTGGCCAAGCCTCGAAGGATGTTCGTCCGGGCGCGCTGCAGGGACCCTCCTTCGAGGCTCGCTGCGCTCGCACCTCAGGATGACGTTGCGCGTTGGCGCGGCCGAAACGCCCCGCCTCACATCCCCTGCGCGAAGCTGCGCGGGGCGGGGCTGACGATCTGGGTGATACCGCCGGAAATCTGCATCACCGCCAGCCCGCGCTCATTGGTGCCATCGGCGCGGAAGCGGAAAATGCCGTCGACGCCGGAAAAGCCCGAGGGGTTCTGGATCGCCGCGTCGGTGATGCCGGCCTCGCCATAGGAGTTCACCAGCGCCGCCATCAGCGACACCGCATCATGCGAGAGCGTGGTGGTGCGAACCGGCTCGCGGCCGAAGCGCGCCCGGTAGCGGGCGGCGAAGGCGCGGAAGCCTGCCGTGTCGGGCGCGGCGAAGATGCCGCCATTCATCACAGGATTGGCGAACAGCTTGGCATCGTCCCACAGGCCGGTGCCGATCAGCTGCTTGCCGGCGAGGCTGGCGCCGGAGGCGGAGAGTGCCTGCACGATCTGCGGCACGGTGTCGGCGGCATCCGGCAGGAACACCGCGTCGGCCTGCGCCACCGAGCCGGCGAGCCGCCGCGCGGCCTCCCCCGCCTGGCCGGCGCCATAGCGCTCTAGCCCGACCACGCGCCCGCCGACGGTGGGCACGGTCTCGCGGAAGGCGGCCTCGACCACCGAGCCATAGGCATTGTCCGGCACCAGGCCGACAAAGGAGCGCCGGCCCTGGGAGGCGGCGTAGCGGATGGCGCGCTCGACATCGGTCTGCGGCAGGAAGCTGAGGAGGTAGACCCCCTGCGTCGCCACATTGGTATCGGTGGAGAAGCCGACCAGCGGCACGCCGCGCTGGCGCGCCACCTGGCCGGCGGCGCCAACGGAATGGGCGAAGAGCGGGCCGATGATGGCGCGGGCGCCCTCGTCCAGCGCCTGCTGCGCGGCGGCCTGGGCGCCGGGGCCGGTGCCGCCATCGTCCTTGACGATCAGCCTTATGCGGGCGCCGGAAAATTCCGACAGCGCCATCTCGGCGGCGTTGCGCAGCGAGAGCGCCACCGCGCCGGCATTGCCGCTGGCGCCGAGCGGCAGGATGAGGCCGATCGGGGTGCCGGTGCCGAGGCCCGCATTCGGGTCCGGCGGCAGTTGCGGTGCCGGCAGCGCCGCCTGCGGCGGGCCCAGATCCGGCCCGGAGGAGCAGGCGGCCAGTCCGGCCGCGCCGGCCATGACGAGAAAGCCGCGCCGGCTGGTCCGGGCGAGGCCTGTGCGGATCGCGGCCGTGTCCTTCGCGTTCATGCGGTGCGTTCGGCTCGGCTATGCGCCTGCCACCCTGGCCGACGTCGCTCCCTTTTTAGGACGGCGGAACAAGCCCTGTCACCTTCCTGCCGGGGCACCGGGCCGGAAAGCCTGACATATCCACCCGTTCGGCCCCTTTTGGCGGCGGTGGGCGACGGCCCGGCGCGCGACGCGACACTGACGAGAGGCATGACGGCGCCGCCGGGGCTCTCTACAATGCGCCACCATGACGCTTTCACCCGATACGCCTTCCGACGATGCCGCCCCCGACACGGCTCCCGCCCGCCGCTTCCGCATCGGCGCGCACAGCCTTCCCGCCGCGCGCCCGCAGCCGGGCCTCTATATCGTCGCCACCCCGATCGGCAATCTCGGCGATGTGACGCTGCGGGCGCTGGAAACGCTGGCCGGCGCCGACATCATCGCTTGCGAGGACACCCGCATCACACGGCGGCTGCTGGAGCGTTACGGCATCGAAACGAAGCTGGTGGCCTATCACGACCACAATGCCGAGCAGGCGCGTCCCCGGCTGCTGGCGCGGCTGGCCGAGGGCGGCGTGGTGGCGCAGGTGTCGGATGCCGGCACGCCGCTGATCTCCGATCCCGGCTACAAGCTGGTGGCGGCGGCGATCGAGGCCGGGCACCGCGTCATTCCGCTGCCGGGCGCCTCGGCGAGCCTGGCGGCGCTGGTGGCGGCGGGGCTGCCGACCGACCGTTTCTTCTTCGAGGGTTTTCTCCCGCCCAAGAGCGGCGCCCGCCGCACCCGCATCAGCGAGCTGAAGACGCTGCCGGCGACGCTGGTCTTGTATGAATCGGGCCCGCGCCTGCCGGAAAGCCTCGCCGATCTTAGTGAGGGCCTCGGCCCCCGCCCGGCGGCGGTGTGCCGGGAGCTGACCAAGACCTTCGAGGAGGCGCGGCGCGGCCCGCTGGACGCGCTCGCCGCCTTCTATGCCGAGGCCGGCCCGCCCAGAGGCGAGATCGTGATCGTGATCGGCCCGCCCGGGGCGGAGGAATCCAGCGCCGCCGATCTCGACGTCGCGCTGAAGCAGGCGCTGGCCAGCCTCTCGGTCAAGGATGCGGCGGCGGCGGTGGCGACCGCCACCGGCCTGCCGCGCCGCGCCGTCTATGCCCGCGCGCTCGCCCTGCAGGGCGGCGATGGCTGAGGCGGCGCGGCCAGACGCGCAGACTGAACGGGCGCGGGCGCGCCGCCAGGCCGCGTTTACGCGTGGTCTGGCGGCGGAGGCCGCCGCCGCCGCCCTGTTCGAGGCCGAGGGCTTCGCCATTCTGGAGCGGCGCGCCCGCACCCCGCGCGGCGAGATCGACCTGGTGGCGCGGCGCGACGGGCTGGTCGTGTTTATCGAGGTGAAGGCGCGCGCCTCGCTACGTTTCGCAGCCGAATCGATCCTGCTGCGCCAGCGCCGGCGCATCGTCGGCGCGGCGGAAATCTATCTCTCCCGCCATCCCGAGCTGGCCGGGCTCGACATGCGGCTCGATGTGGTGCTGGTGGCCCCCGGGGCGCCGCCGCTGCATTTGCCGGGGGCCTTCGAGGCGGAATGAGCGCGGGGAACGAGGCCGTGGCGCGACGCCGCGCGAGCGATTAAATAGGAAGGCGAATGCCGCCGGGCGGCCCTGCCTCCGGCCGGCTCCCTCCTGTCGCAGACGGAACTCCCATGAGCCTCAACGTCGCCGTCCAGATGGACCCGATCGACCGCATCAATATTGCGGGCGATTCCGCCTTCGCCCTGATGCTGGAAGCGCAGGCGCGCGGCCACGCCTTGTCCTATTACACGCCCGACCGCATGGCGATGCGCGATGGCGAGGTTTTCGCCACGGTGCAGCCGCTGGAAGTGCGCGACCTGAAGGGCGACCATTTCACCCTCGGCGACCCCAAGCGCGTGCGCCTCGACACGTTCGACGTGATCCTGATGCGGCAGGACCCGCCCTTCGACCTCCACTACATCACCGCGACGCATCTGCTGGAGCGCATCCACCCGAAGACGCTTGTCGTGAACGACCCCGCCCATGTGCGCAACGCGCCGGAAAAGATCTTCGTCACCGAATTCCCCGATTTGATGCCGCCGACGCTGATCACCCGCGACCTCGACGAGATCAAGGCGTTCCGCGACGAGTTCGGCGACATCGTGATGAAGCCGCTCTACGGCCATGGCGGCGCCTCGGTGTTCCGGCTCACCCGCGACGACCTGAATTTCGGCTCGCTCTACGACCTGTTCGCCACCACCTTCCGCGAGCCCTGGGTGGTGCAGCGCTTCATCCCCGAGGTGAAGCATGGCGACAAGCGCATCATTCTGGTGGATGGCGTGTTCGCCGGCGCGGTGAACCGCGTGCCGAGCGAGGGCGACCTGCGCTCCAACATGGTGCGCGGCGGGGCGGCGGCGGAAACCGACCTGACGCCGCGCGAACGGGAGATCTGCGAACGGTTGGGGCCGGCGCTGCGGGCGCGCGGGCTGCTGCTCACCGGCATCGACGTGATCGACGGCAACCTCACCGAGATCAACGTCACCGCCCCGACCGGCATCCGCGCCATCAAGCGGATCGGCGGGCCGGACATCGCGCCGATCGTGTGGGACATGATCGAGGCCAAGCGCGCCTGACGCGCGCCTGAGGCGCGGGCGCCCCCCAGACATGAAAACGGCACCGCCCCGGTTGCGAGGCGGTGCCGTAGTTCTTTCGCGCGGCGCGGTTCAGTGGACGCTGAGCGTCACCAGTTCGTTCTGCATCGCGTTGGCGATCGCCGCCTCGCGGCTGTCGGTCAGCATGATCGGCGTGCCATCGGCGGCGTGCAGGGTGAACAGCACGAGGCCGGGCGAGAGATGGGCCTGCGGAAACAGCTCCGCCGCCTCTTCCGAACGGATGGTGCGCAGATAGGCGATGTGCCCGCCGCCGAGATTGGCGAAATCTTCCGCGGTGAGGGCGCCGGCGAGCGCCGACCCGGCGGAGGCGGGATCGATGTGAAATTCATTGGTCATGATCGGCTACTCCTCTGCGTACAGTCGAGCGGCTTGGGGTTCCGTCATTCATCCGTCGCTATGGTGATACGCCGGACGACGCGTTCCGGTTCCGGTCGCACCAGCTCGACACAGAGCAGGCCGTTCTTCAGCTCGGCACCGATCACCCGCATGCCCTCGGCCAGCACGAAGACGCGCTGGAACTGGCGTGCGGCGATACCGCGATGAAGGAAGACCCGCCCGGGCTCTTCGCTCTGGCGGCCGCGAATGACGAGTTCCTTCTCCTCCACCGTCACTTCCAGCTGCTCGCGGGTGAAACCCGCGACCGCCAAAGTGATGCGGAGCTTTTCCGGCTGCTCCGCCGTGGCGACCCGCTCGATATTGTAGGGCGGGTACCCGTCGGAACCTTTCATGACCCGGTCGAGCGCCCGCTCGACCTCGTCAAAGCCGAGCAGGAAGGGGCTCGACAGCGAGGGAATACGCGACATGCTCCCAAAGTCCTCGTCTGAAGCGACTTTGTGTGATGGGACCCCGTTCAGGCATCCCGTTGGGAAGCGATATGGGACAGCGCCCGCCTCCGCGCAAGACGCGGGGCGTGCGAGCAGGGTCGCAGGGGAAGGTCGGCCGAGCGAGGCCGCGGGAGCGGGGCGAGGCGCTCAGGCGGCGTGGCGCTCGCCATTGACGCCGAAATGGTCGAGATAGCGCGGGCTGATCTTTTCCACCGGCAGCACGATCAGCACATCGGTGGTGCCGAACTGGCGATCTACCACGGCGCCGCGACCGATCTGGGCGCCGAGGCGCAGATAGCCCTTGATCAGCGGCGGCAGCGCATTGAGCGCCGCCTTGGCGTCCAGCGCCTCGACCGAGACGAGGTCCATCGGCGCGGCATGGCGGGGCAGCGCCTGCGCCGCCCATTCCGGATCGGTGGGGGCGAAATGGTGCAGGAAGGCCAGCGGCCGGGCCAGCGCCTGCGGGTCGCAGCCCTCCAGGCTGGCGCAGCCGAACATCACGTCGATGCCATGCCGGCGCACATAGGCCCAGATGCCGTGCCAGAGCAGCTCCACCGTGCGCTTGTTGCGGTAGGAAGACAGCACGCAGGAGCGGCCGAGCTCCAGGAAGCGGCGGTGCGGGTGGCGCGCCAGCAAGGGGGCGATGTCGAATTCGCTCGCCGTGTAGAAGCCGTTGTGACGGTCGGCGATCTCCTGGCGCAGCAGGCGGTAGGTGCCGACCACGCGCGGCACCCGCCGGCCGCGCACCATCCGGCAGGATTCGTGGTCGAGCACCAGAAGGTGATCGCAGATGCCGTCAAAGGCGTCGACATCGCGCCGGGTGAGCCGCATGGCGGCGGCGGGCGTCGCCGACATTTCCTCGTAGAACACCTCGTAGCGCAGGCGCTGGGCGCGGCGCACATCCGCCGCCGTGACCGCCAGGCGCACTTCCAGCGCGCCGATCCGCCCCAGCGTCGCCGGGCCGGGCTCGCCCCGGCTGCCGCGATGGCGCACGCCGGAATAGGAGCGCAGCGCCGGCATCAGGCGCGAAGGGGTGAAGGCCGCCGGCACCAGCCGCAGCGGCGTGGCGCTCTTGGACCCCGGCGCGGCATTTTTCGGGGTGAAGAACTGGCGCCAGGCCGCCAGCCCCGGCGTGGCGAGCGAGGCGGTGAGGGAGGCGACCCGCGAGGGCGGCGGTGTCTCGACAGTCCCATCGGCGAACAGCTGCGTCATGACCGACCCCCCACGCTGCCTTCACTATAGCGTTTTATGACAGGAATCACATTTCTCGGACGCCCATGTGACAGCCCGACCGCACCGGCTTGCCGCAGCGGGAGGTGGGGTCGTTGGCAGGGGGCGCGAACGCGCGTGCCGGCGGAGATGATGGCTCGGGCGCTGGGGCGGACAGGACCGTGCGCGCGGGAAACCCGGCCCGCGACGGCTAGCCATTGCGCCGGTGCAGCCGCGAGCGTTGAAGGCAGGCGCGAGGGATCGGAGGCGGTGATGCCCTTGAAGCGGTGATGCCCTTGAACAGGGGCGCTCGACGTCACGGGTGTCGGCGGCAGCGCGAGGAGGCTTGTGCCAGCAGGGCTGCGGGATGAAGGCCGCTCCTGCCGTGCGCGCCGCTGCTGCGGGCGCGCGGCGCGCCTTGATGGTGCGGTGGCGGCGGTTTGCCCGGCGTCGGCGCCCGGGTTGGGCGCCCGGGTTGGGTGAGCGGTGAGAGGGCCGGGCCTGCTTGGACGCCTGTCCAGCGCATCCTTCCAGAAGCATCGCAGGCCCGCTCCGGCATCGTCTTCCCCGTCTCGGCGGCACCAGACGGATGGCGCGCGGTCAGCGAGCCGCAACACGGCCGGTGCCGCGCGCGTAGGCGCAACCCCTTCGCGCGCTTCCGGTTTGGCCGGATCACCGTTCCGCAAGCCCTCGGACGCGCCCCGGCCTGGGCCGGGCCTCTGCGTCAGATCCGGCGCTCCCCGCGCCCGCTCTCAGGCCGCGGCAGCGTTACGGTCGGCGGCGGCACGATAGGCGAGCGCTTCGGCGAGGTGGCCCCGCCCGACGCTCTCGGCGCCGGCGAGATCGGCCAGGGTGCGCGCCACCCGCAGCACCCGGTGATAGCCCCGCGCCGACAGGCGCATGAGCTTGGCGGCGTCCGCCAGCAGCGCCGAGCCGGCGGCATCCGGGGTGGCGATCTCTTCCAGTACCGGCCCGCTGGCCTCGGCATTGGTGAACAGGTCCGGCCGGCCGAGCGCGCAAAAGCGCTCGCGCTGCACGATCCGCGCCTGCGCCACCCGCAGCGCGACGGCGGCGCTGGGCTCGGACGGGCCGGGGCGAACAAGATCGACCGCCGCCACGGCGGGCACGTCGAGATGCAGGTCCACCCGGTCGAGAAACGGGCCGGACAGGCGCGCCTGGTATTCCGCCGCGCAGCGCGGGCCGCGCCGGCAGGTCTGCCCCGGCTCGCCGGCCCGGCCGCAGCGGCAGGGGTTCATCGCCGCGATCAGCTGGAAGCGGGCGGGGTAGGAAATGCGGTGATTGGCACGGGCGATCACCGCCTCGCCGGTCTCCAGCGGCTGGCGCAGCGAATCGAGCACGGCGGGGGCGAATTCCGGCAATTCGTCGAGGAACAGCACGCCATTATGCGCCAGCGATACCTCGCCCGGCCGCGCCCGCATGCCTCCACCCACCATCGCCGCCATGCTGGCGGAGTGGTGCGGGGCGCGGAACGGGCGCCGGCTGGTGAGCGCGCCGCCCTGCAGCGTGCCGGCGACCGAGGCGACCATCGACACTTCCAGCAGCTCGGAAGGGGTGAGCGGCGGCAGGATCGAGGGGAGGCGCTGCGCCAGCATCGACTTGCCGGCGCCCGGCGGCCCGCTGAGCAGGAGATTGTGGCGCCCGGCGGCGGCGATCTCCAGCGCCCGGCGCGCGGTTTCCTGGCCCTTCACCTCGGCGAGATCGGGCAGATGCGCCGTGCTGGCCTCCAGGCGCGGTTCCGGGCGGGCGAGCAATTGGCGGCCGGCGAAGTGATTGACCAGCTGGATCAGCGAATGCGGCGCCAGCACCGGCATGTCCGGGCTGGCCCAGGCCGCCTCCGGCCCGCAGGCCTCCGGGCAGATGAGGCCATGGTTGCGGGCATTGGCGCCGATGGCGGCCGGCAGCACGCCGGCGACGGCGGCGATGCGCCCGTCGAGCGCCAGTTCGCCGACCACGGTGAACCCATCCAGCGCGTCGGGCCCGATGGCGCCGATCGCCGCCATCAGGCCGAGGGCGATCGGCAGGTCGTAATGGCTGCCTTCCTTCGGCAGGTCGGCGGGGGCGAGGTTGACGGTGATGCGCCGGGCGGGAAGGGCGAGGCCGGAGGCGGTGAGGGCGGCGCGCACCCGCTCTTTCGCCTCGGTGACCGCCTTGTCGGCCAGGCCGACCAGATTGAACGCCGGCAGGCCCGGGCTCACCTGAACTTGAACGTCGACCGGGCGGGTCTCGACGCCCTCGAACGCCACCGTTGCCACGCGCTGGACCATCGACGCCCTCCTGCCGGAGCCTTGCGCGCCGGCCGCCAGCGGCCGCGCAGGTGGCAGAATAGGGGCTTGGTCGTTGGCGTCAAGAACAATACAGGAACAAACTGCCGCAAACATCAATGAAACGTTAAGGAAGGTCGGGCCAGTCTTATGATAGAAAAATTCTATCGTGGCACGGAACACCTGAATTGATTTCGGTTTCGGCGCGTACCATCCTTACCTTTGGAAAATTCTAAAAGAAGGCTACGGGAGAAATGCCGCATTACGAACCCTGGAGCGACGAGCGCGCCCGCGCGGTCATCGATGAGTTCGCTCATCTGGAAGGCCCGCTGATGCCGATGCTCCACGCTGTGCAGGAGACGTTCGGCCATGTGCCCGACGCCGTCGTGCCGATGCTGGCCGAGAAGCTCAACGTTTCGCGCGCCGAAGTCCATGGCGTCGTGACTTTCTACCATGATTTCCGCCACGAGCCGGCCGGTCGCCATGTGCTGAAGCTCTGCCGCGCCGAGGCCTGCCAGGCGGCGGGCGGCGACGCGCTGGCCGAGCATGCCGAGCACAAGCTGGGCTGCAAGCTGGGCGAGACCACGGCGGACGGGCGCGTCACCGTCGAGCCGATCTACTGCCTCGGCCTGTGCGCCACGGCACCGTCGGCCATGCTGGACGGCAAGATCGTGGCGCGGCTCAACGAGCGTCGTCTCGACGCGCTGATCGCGGAGGCCCAGTCATGAGCACCAATTCCGGGACCATTCGCATCTACGTTCCCAAGGATGCCTGCGCCATCGCCTGCGGCGCCGACGAGGTGGCCGAGGCCATCGCCGCCGCCGCGATGGCGGCGCGCCAGCCGGTCGAGATCGTCCGCAACGGTTCGCGCGGCATGCTCTGGCTGGAGCCGATGATCGAGGTCGTCACCGATGAGGGCCGCATCGCCTATGGCCCGGTCGAGGCCGGCGATGTCGACGGCCTGTTCGCGGCCGGCTTCCTCACCGGCGGTGCGCATGCGCTGCGCATCGGCAAGCCGGAAGAGCACCCCTTCCTGGCCAAGCAGACCCGCCTCACCTTCGCCCGCTGCGGCATCATCGACCCGGCTTCTTACGAGGATTACCGCGCCCATGGCGGCTATCGCGGGCTGGAGCGGGCGCTGACGCTGGGCCCGGCGGGCATCATCGAGGAAGTGAAGACCTCGGGCCTGCGCGGGCGCGGCGGCGCCGGCTTCCCCACCGCCATCAAGTGGAAGACGGTGGCGGACGCCAAGGGCGACCAGAAGTACATCGTCTGCAACGCCGACGAGGGCGACAGCGGCACCTTCGCCGACCGCATGATCATGGAAGGCGACCCCTTCGAGCTGATCGAGGGCATGACCATCGCCGGCATCGCGGTGGGCGCCACCAAGGGCTATGTCTACACCCGCTCGGAATATCCGCACGCCATCTGGGCGATGGAGAAGGCGGTCGAGGTGGCGCGGGCCAATGGCATGCTCGGCGCCAATATCGGCGGCTCGCCCTACAGCTTCGACATGGAAGTGCGCATGGGCGCCGGCGCCTATGTCTGCGGCGAGGAAACCGCCCTGCTCGACAGCCTGGAAGGCAAGCGCGGCACGGTGCGCGCCAAGCCGCCGCTGCCGGCGCATAAGGGCCTGTTCCAGAAGCCGACCGTCATCAACAACGTGCTCTCGCTTACCGCCGTGCCGCATATCCTGGCCGATGGCGGGCAGTTCTACGCCGATTTCGGCATGGGCCGCTCGCGTGGCACGATGCCGATCCAGATCGCCGGCAATGTGAAGTTCGGCGGCCTGTTCGAGACCGCCTTCGGCATCACCCTTGGCGAGCTGGTCAACGATATCGGCGGCGGCACCGCCACCGGCAAGCCGGTCAAGGCCGCCCAGGTCGGCGGCCCGCTCGGCGCCTATGTGCCGACCTGGCAGTTCGACCTGCCGTTCGACTACGAGGCCTTCGCGGCCAAGGACGCGCTGATCGGCCATGGCGGCATCGTCGTGTTCGACGAGAGCTCCGACCTCGCCAAGATGGCCCGCTTCGCCATGGAGTTCTGCTCCGTGGAGAGCTGCGGCAAGTGCACGCCCTGCCGCATCGGCTCGACGCGCGGCGTCGAATTGATGGACAAGATCATCGCCGGCGACCGCGTCACCGCCAATCTCGCGACGCTCACCGACCTTTGCCAGACGATGAAGCTCGGATCCCTTTGCGCCCTTGGCGGGTTTACCCCGTATCCGGTGCTGAGTGCGCTGAACCATTTCCCCGAGGATTTCGGTGCGCCCCCGCGCGTCGTCCTCGAAGCCGCCGAATAGGAGGACGCATCATGTCACTCGTCCATGAGATCGACTACGGTACGCCCGCTCCCAAGACCGACAAGATGGTGACGCTCACCATTGACGGGATGGAAGTCACGGTGCCGGAAGGCACCTCCATCATGCGCGCGGCGATGGAGATGGGAACGCAGATCCCCAAGCTCTGCGCCACCGATTCGCTGGAGGCCTTCGGCTCCTGTCGCCTGTGCCTGATCGAGATCGAGGGCCGCAACGGCACCCCGGCCTCCTGCACCACGCCGGTGGCGCCGGGCCTGAAGGTCCACACCCAGACCCCGCGCCTCGCGCAGCTGCGCAAGGGCGTGATGGAGCTCTACATCTCCGACCACCCGCTGGACTGCCTGACCTGCGCCGCCAATGGCGATTGCGAGCTGCAGGACATGGCCGGCGCGGTCGGCCTGCGCGAAGTGCGCTACGGCATGGAGGGCGCCAACCATTTCGCCCCCTCCTCCGAGCTGGTGATGCCGAAGGACGAGTCGAACCCCTATTTCACCTATGACCCGGCCAAGTGCATCGTCTGCAATCGCTGCGTCCGCGCCTGCGAGGAAGTGCAGGGCACCTTCGCGCTGACCATTTCCGGCCGCGGCTTCGGCTCGCGCGTCTCGCCCGGCCAGTCGGAAGCGTTCCTGACCTCGGAATGCGTGTCCTGCGGCGCCTGCGTGCAGGCCTGCCCGACCGCCACCCTCTCCGAGAAGCGGCTGATCGACATCGGCACGCCCGAGCATTCGGTGGTGACGACCTGCGCCTATTGCGGCGTCGGCTGCACCTTCAAGGCGGAGATGCGCGGCCAGGAAGTGGTCCGCATGGTGCCGTGGAAGGACGGCAAGGCCAATCGCGGCCATAGCTGCGTCAAGGGCCGCTTCGCCTGGGGCTATGCCATGCACCAGGACCGCATCCTCAAGCCGATGATCCGTTCCAAGGTCACCGAGCCGTGGCGCGAAGTGTCGTGGGAAGAGGCGATCGCCTACACCGCCTCCGAGCTGAAGCGCATCCAGGACACCTATGGCCGCAAGTCGGTCGGCGGCATCACCTCCTCGCGCTGCACCAATGAAGA
>JAESFV010000238.1_pt1 | contig 54368 bp, 51 predicted proteins | sample 9269471 | NCBI WGS metagenome assembly JAESFV01 (sample SAMN14502647, study PRJNA617108) | algae metagenome | isolation source: Symplocastrum torsivum CPER-KK1 and co-occurring heterotrophs from... | place: USA: Central Plains Experimental Range, Colorado | collected 2001-01-01
CGAGACAACAAATCAAACATAATCATAAATGGAGATATTAAATCATATCCCCAGACATGCTTTATATCGCAGCCATCTATTTCAATGTATATAAACTGATCAAGGAGAGGTAGAAAATACCCATCTCTATCTATAGATTCTGCGCAATTCAAGGTGACGTCGGAACCACTATTTAATTGTTGGATGAATGCAATATATCCGTCTTTCTTTGTAATATGCCGGGCGCTGTCGTCTATTTCGATGATGCCTCCAGCGAAGTTTTCCATATGTACTACAAATAATATAAGATTGAAACTTATCATAAATATATACAAAAATATATACAATAATAGAGCGCCGGATATGGCAAGTAATAGGCGCTTTATCATATGCGCCTCCTTGCGTAGATAGACTGGCTCCGCAAAATCCATGCTCTGAGGCGATAATCGCTGAGATCATTACCCCTTGAATGGGCGCGAGGCAACGCGACGGGGCGCTCGCGTGTCATGGGATGGCCCGATCGGGCGCCGCCCGGCGATCCTCGCGCCAGCTTCCTGTCCCCGGCCCAGCGGAGCCGCAGGCGGAGCGCCGCGCCGGGACCCAGCGCAAGACACTTCGGCAATGAAGGCACTTCGGCAGTCCCACCGTGGCGGCGGCTTGCGGCGAGCGCCCGCCCGGCCCTCCTGGGCCCCGGATCGGCGCCGCGCGGGGCGCGGCTGGTCCGGGGAACGGGAACGCGAGAGGGGACGCGCGGGATGGCGACCTGCCGGACAAAGGCCCCACGTCATGCTGAGGTGCGAGCGCAGCGAGCCTCGAAGCACGCAGATGCGCAGGTGTGGGGCTGAAGACGCTCTCCTGGGCCCCGGATCGGCGCCGCGCGGGGCGCGGCTGGTCCGGGGCACGCATCCGGGCCTCAGCCCGCCTCAGAGCATCGCCGGCAGCACCCGGTCGGGCGGGCGGTGGCCGTCCATGAACGCCTTGATGTTGACGATCACCTTCTCGCCGGTGTCGACGCGGGCCTCCACCGTGGCCGAGCCCATATGCGGCAGCAGCACCACCTTGCCGGCGCGGGCGAGCTTGAGCAGCTTCGGGCTCACCGCCGGCTCGCGCTCGAACACGTCGAGGCCGGCGCCGGCGATCTCGCCATGCTCGATCATGCGGATCAGCGCGTGCTCGTCGATCACCTCGCCGCGCGCGGTGTTGACGATATAGGCGTCCGGCCGCACCAGCTTCAGCCGGCGGGCGGAGAGCAGATGGAAGGTGGCTGGCGTGTGCGGGCAGTTGATGGAGAGAATGTCCATCCGCGCCAGCATCTGGTCGAGGCTGTCCCAATAGGTGGCTTCCAGATCTTCCTCGATCTGGGCGGGCAGGGGACGGCGGTTGTGATAGTGGATCTGCAGGCCGAAGGCGCGGGCGCGGCGGGCGACCGCCTGGCCGATGCGGCCCATGCCGATGATGCCGAGCCGCTTGCCCCAGATGCGATGGCCGAGCATCCAGGTCGGCGACCAGCCCGGCCAGGCGCCGTCATCGCTGGTGATCAGCGCCGCGCCCTCGGTGAGCCGGCGCGGCACGGCGAGAATCAGCGCCATGGTCATGTCGGCGGTGTCCTCGGTGAGGACGCCGGGCGTATTGGTGATGGTGATGCCGCGATTCGTCGCGGCGGTGACGTCGATATGGTCGACGCCATTGCCGAAATTGGCGATCAGCTTGAGATTGGGGCCGGCGGCCTCGATCACCCGGGCGTCGATCCGGTCGCAGATGGCGGGCACCAGCACATCGGCGGTGGCCATCGCCTCGCACAGGTCGGCCTGGCTCATCGGCACGTCGTCGACATTGAGCCGCGCGTCGAACAGCTCGCGCATGCGGGTTTCGATCTTGTCGGGCAGCTTTCGCGTCACGACGACCAGCGGCTTCCTGCGGGCCATGTTGCTCCCCGTACGATTCACCGTGGCGATCAAGCTCCCGTTAACGCTACGGGCCCCACACTCGCGCCAAAACCGGGCGAGGCGTTCCTTAGCAGACAGGTCCGGGAAACACAAAAATGCACCGATTCGCAGTGCAGGCGTGTTTTCACGATCGTGCTGCCGGACAGGTGCCGCCGCGATGGGCGAAGGGTGATTGAGACGATGCGTAACAACAAGCTTCGAGGCCGGACGAAGCTGCCGATGACGAGTTTTCTGCTGGCCTGTTTGGTCTCTTCGGCCTCACTGTCCACCACATCGTACTCACCGGCGAGGGCTCAGGAGCCGGCGCCAGCCGATATGGCAGGCCCGGTTGGGCGCACCAGCGGCCTGCCGGTGCCGCGCTTTGTCAGCCTGAAGGCCGACAAAGTGAACGTCCGCTCCGGCCCCACCCGCGACCATGCCGTCGCCTGGGTGTTCACCCGCGCCGGGCTACCCGTTGAAATCACTGCCGAATTCGAGACCTGGCGGCGGATCCGCGACGCCGATGGGGCGGAGGGCTGGGTCTATCACTCCATGCTGTCGGGTCGGCGCACGGCGCTGGTCAATCCGTGGAAGGCCGGCGAGGAAATATCGCTTTATTCTGAACCTTCCACGGGCTCGCCGGTCCGCGCCCGGCTCGAGGCCGGCGTGCTCGGCAAGGTCGAGCATTGCGACGGCAAATGGTGCCGCTTCTTCGACAATGGCTTCGACGGCTATATCGAGCAGGAACGCCTTTGGGGCGTCTATCCCGGCGAGAAGCTGGAGTGAGCGTCACCCCAGGCGGGCGGCGATGTAGCGCCGCTCCTGGGTGAGCCCGCCATAGCCATAGGCATCGCCGCGCGCCTCCACCACATGCACGTAGCTCTCCATGTGGAGCGACCCCAGAAGTTCGCCCATCGCCGCGAAGGTGGCGGCGATGAAGGCGGCCTTCTCGTCCTTGGTGTTGGTGCCCTCGGTCACGCGGATGTCGAGCCAGAACGCAGCAAGGCCTTGTTCCGCCAAGCTTCTTCCGGCGCAGAACCAGTGCGCCGGATCCGCCTGTTCGACCAGAACGGCGGTCAATCTGGGGTCCTTGCCCAAGCAGTGCTGCGCCAGCTGGGTGGCGCGTTGAGCGATCGCGGCCTCCAGCCCGGGGACGCCCGAGGGCGTGGCGAATCGTATCTGGATCATCGGCATGGCGGGTCTCCCTTCGCAGTGTGTGAGGGGAGTCGTAGCGCGTACCGGTACATGATAGTATGCTATCATTGAAACTATCAACGATAGCATTTCATTATGACTGATCGCCCGCTCGATCTCGACCTCGTCCGCGCCTTCGTGCATGTGGCCGAACTCTCCAGCTTCACCCGCGCCGCCGAGGCGCTGGGCGGCACGCAGGCGGGGGTAAGCCTCAAGCTGCGCAAGCTGGAGGCCCGGCTCGGCCGCACCCTGCTGGAGCGCACGCCGCGTCTGGTGCGCCTCACCGCCGATGGCGCGCTGTTCCTGGAGCGCGCCCGCCGCCTGCTGGCAGCCGACCGCGAGGCCCGCTTGTGGGATGCGGCGCCCACGCGCCGGCTGCGGCTGGGCATCAGTGACCACACCACCGGCGATACGCTGCCGGCACTGCTGCGTCGGCTCTCGGCGGTCAGCCCCGGCATCGTGTTCGACATCCGCATGGGGTTCTCGCGGGTGCTTTGCGATGCCTTCGATGCGGGTGAACTCGACGCGGCGGTGGTGCGGCGCGAGGGCAGCCGGCGGGAAGGGGAGAATCTGCGGCAGGATCGCTATGGCTGGTTTGCCGCCGGCGACTGGCAGGCGCGCGGCGATTCGCTGCCGCTGGCGTTGCTGGCGTCACCCTGCGGGGTGCGCGCCATGGCGGTCGAGGGGCTCGATTCCGCCGGTATCGCCTGGCATGAGGCCTTCACAGGCGGCAGCGTCTCTTCGGTCGGCGCGGCAGTGGCCGCGGGGCTGGCCGTGGCGCCGCTGGCCGCCCATCTTGCGCCTTTGGGCAGTGTGGATGTCGGCCCGGCGCTGGGCCTGCCGGCGCTCCCGGCGGCCACGGTGATGCTGGTGGCCCGCGCTGGCGACGCGCCGGCCAAGGCGGCGCTGCGCGAACTGGCGGCGTTTCTGCGGGCCGGCCAGAGCGCGATGCGATCCGAGTGAATCGCGTTGGCCGGCGCCTGCTCTGCGGGGACCACAATGAAAAAGGCCGGTCATTCGACCGGCCTTTGAAAGCAATGCGGAGCGCCTGTGGTGCTACGAGCGGCGCTTGGGGCGCAGGCGGACCACCACGTCGACACGCGCAACCTCATAGCCTTCCGGCGGCTCTGGAATGCGCTCAACCTCGACCGAGGCGCTGGGAATGTCGACGAGATTGTTCTCGCCTTCCAGGAAGAAGTGGTGGTGATCCGACGGATTGGTGTCGAAATAGGTCTTCGAGCCGTCGACCGCCAACTCGCGCAACAGGCCGACCTCGGTGAACTGATGCAGCGTGTTGTAGACAGTGGCCAGCGACACCGGGAAGCGCGCCTTGATCGCCTCCTCGTGCAGGATTTCCGCCGACACATGGCGGTCGCCCTTGGCGAACAGCAGCCAGCCGAGCGCAAGGCGCTGGCGGGTGGGGCGCAGGCCGACATCGCGCAACATGTGCCGCACGTCGTGGAACGGGCAGCCGGTGCGGCCAGCGCCGTCACGCAGCTTGGCGACGGGCAGGATGGGGCCGTCTTCCTCCACGACCATGCGGGAGAAGGCCAGGTTCTGGGGGCGAAAGCCTTCGCTCATCTTTTCTTCCGAACCATCATTGCCGCCTTTCCCGCCGCGAAGGCGGTAAGGTCGATCCGCAGCATAACAGACATCAGGCGCGCCGCCCGACGACGCGGGAGGCACGCGCACAGTGCCATTTTCATCGAGCATTATATCGGCACGCCGGGCGGTGGGGCAATATCGTGCGGAATAATCGTAATGGTTCCAATCTGCGCCCCCACTCGACGCCGCAATGCCCCGAAGGGCGGCTGCACTTCTCCCGTACCATGGTGCCGGGGTGCCGTCATGCAGATGACATTTTGAATGCTCCCGCCGGGGCGCGGCGGCTTTGAGCGGGCGGGGCGCTGTGATAGGAAGCGCGCTGCGTCAGGCGGCCGGGGCGGGAACAAGCCCGCGCCCATGCCGCGAAGAACGGCGGCCGCGGGTCGCTAGAGGCAATGGAAACAGCAAGCGTGGGTATTACCGAAACGATGGTCGAGCGGCAGACGAGCTTCACTTACGAGGAACTGCTCGCGTGCGGGCGCGGAGAGCTTTTCGGACCGGGCAACGCGCAGCTTCCCGCGCCGCCGATGCTGATGTTCGATCGCATCACCGAGATTTCCGAGGATGGCGGCCCGAACGGTAAGGGCCATGTGCGCGCCGAACTCGACATCCGGCCGGACCTCTGGTTCTTCGGCTGCCACTTCATTGGCGACCCTGTCATGCCTGGCTGCCTCGGCCTCGATGCGCTCTGGCAGCTGGTTGGCTTCCATCTCGGCTGGCTCGGTTCTCCCGGTCGCGGGCGTGCGCTTGGTGCCGGCGAGATCAAGTTTTCCGGCCAGGTTCTGCCGACCGTCAAGAAGGTCGTGTACGGGATCGATTTCAAGCGCGTCATGCGCTCCAAGCTGGTTCTCGGCATCGCCGATGGTTGGGTGGAAGCCGATGGCGACGTCATCTACCGGGCGGGCGATCTGAAGGTCGGCCTGTTCCAGTCCTGATCCCGGCGCCCTTGCGAGGCTCTGTCCGCAGGGCCATTTCGCGTGGCTGGGATCCCCTCGCGTGCTTTGAAGGAAAGGAAGCCTATGCGCCGTGTTGTTGTAACCGGAATGGGCATCGTCTCGTCCATCGGCAACTCCACGCAGGAGGTGCTCGCCTCCCTGCGCGAGGGACGGAGCGGCATCAGCCGGGCCGAAACCTATGCCGAACTCGGCTTCCGCAGCCAGGTGCATGGCGCGCCTCAGCTCGACGCCAGCGAGGTGGTCGACCGCCGCGCCATGCGCTTCCATGGCGGCGGCACCGCTTGGAACCATGTGGCCATGGACCAGGCGATCCGGGATGCCGGGCTGGAAGAGCACGAAATCTCGCATGAGCGCACCGGCCTCATCATGGGCTCGGGCGGCTCCTCCACGCGCACCATCGTCGAGGCGGCGGACATCACCCGCAAGAACACCAGCCCCAAGCGCGTCGGCCCCTTCGCGGTGCCGAAGGCGATGGGCTCCACCGCCTCCGCGACCCTCTCCACCTGGTTCAAGATCAAGGGGCTGAGCTATTCCATCTCCGCCGCCTGCGCGACGACCAATATCTGCATCGGCAACGCCGCCGAGATGATCCAGTACGGCAAGCAGGACATCATGTTCGCTGGCGGCTGCGAGGATCTCGACTGGACGCTGTCCTGCCTGTTCGACGCCATGGGCGCCATGTCGTCCGATTATAACGACCGCCCGGCCGTCGCCTCGCGCCCCTATGACAAGAATCGCGACGGCTTTGTCATTTCAGGCGGCGCCGGCGTGCTGGTTCTCGAAGAACTGGAGCATGCCAAGGCCCGTGGCGCGCGCATCTATGCCGAGATCGTTGGCTATGGCGCCACCTCGGACGGCGCCGACATGGTGGCCCCCTCCGGCGAGGGCGCGGCCCGGGCCATGAAGCTGGCTCTGTCCGGCGTGAAGGGCGGCATCGACTACATCAACCCGCACGCCACCTCGACCCCGATCGGCGATCTCAAGGAGATTGAGGCGATCCGCGCCGTGTTCGGCGACAAGGCGCCGCCGATTTCGGCCACCAAGTCGCTCACCGGCCATTCGCAGGGCGCGACTGGCGTGCATGAGGCGATCTACTCGATCCTGATGATGCAGAACGGTTTCATCTCGGCCAGCGCCCATATCGACGAGATCGACCCGGCCTTCGCCGACATGCCGATCGTGCGTGAGCGCGTCGACAATGCCCGGCTGGAGCGGGTGCTCTCCAACGGCTTCGGCTTCGGCGGAGCCAATGCGGTGCTGGTCTTCCAGCATCCCGAAGCATGATCGACGCGGCGCGGCGGCGGAAGGGACAGCCAGCATGAGCCTGATGCAGGGGAAGCGCGGCCTTATCATGGGCGTCGCGAATGACCATTCCATCGCCTGGGGCATTGCCCGGACGCTGGCGGCGCAGGGCGCCGAACTCGCCTTTACCTATCAGGGCGAGGCGCTCGGCCGCCGGGTCAAGCCGCTCGCGCAGAGCCTGGGCAGCGACACGCTGCTGCCCTGCGATGTCGAGGACCTTGCCTCGGTCGACGCGGTCTTCGCGGCGCTGAAGGAAAAGTGGGGCACGTTGGACTTTCTCGTTCACGCCATCGGCTTCTCCGACAAGAACGAGCTCAAGGGCCTTTACGCCGACACCACGCGGGCGAACTTTACGCGCACCATGGTGATTTCCTGCTTCTCCTTCACTGAGCTCGCCAAGCGTGCGGCGCCGTTGATGACGGAAGGCGGCTCGCTGATCACGCTCACCTATGGCGGCTCCACGCGGGTGATGCCCAACTACAATGTGATGGGCGTCGCCAAGGCGGCGCTGGAGGCGAGCGTGCGCTACCTCGCCGCCGATTACGGTCCGCAGGGCGTGCGCGTGAACGCGATTTCCGCCGGACCGATCCGCACCCTGGCGGGCGCCGGCATCGCCGATGCGCGCCTCATGTTCAACTACCAGAAGCGCCATGCCCCGCTGCGCCGCACCGTCTCGATCGACGAGGTCGGTGGCGCCGCGCTGTACCTACTCTCGGACCTCTCGACCGGCGTGACCGGCGAGGTCCATTTCGTCGATTCCGGCTATAACATCATCTCTATGCCGCATCCCGACGCCTTGAAGACCATCGAGGATGCCGAGGAACGCGCCGCTGGCGAGGCGGCGGAGTAGGGCGGGTCTACCGCTCTTCGTTGCATTGTCATCCCGGACGGTCGGCCGGACCGATCCGGGATCGTCAGACGCCGGAGAACGAGCCCGGCTCTCGCCGTGCTCGGCCGGGATGACGTCGGCGCCGGCGTGCCCCTCAGGCCCTCAGCGCGATCCGGTAGGCGTGGGCGGGATAGACCCCCAGAATCCGTACTTCCTTGGAGAAGAACGACAGCTCCTCCAGCGCCAGCTTGAGGCCCGGATCGTCCGGATGGCCGTCGACATCGGCATAGAACTGGGTGGCGAAGAACTCGCCGTCGAGCTGGTAGGATTCCAGCTTGGTCATGTTCACGCCATTGGTGGCGAAGCCGCCCATCGCCTTGTACAGCGCCGCCGGCACGTTGCGCACGCGGAACACGAAGGTAGTCACGGTCGGCCCGTTATTGGCCGGGGCCCATTCGCCCTCCTTCGCCAGTATGACGAAGCGCGTGGTATTGTGAGCCTCGTCCTCGATGTTCTCGGCGATGATGTCGAGGCCGTAGATCTCGGCGGCGAGGCGCGAGGCGATGGCGGCGCGCGTCGGGTCCTGGGCTTCCGCCACCAGGCGCGCTGAGCCGGCGGTGTCTGCGCCGACAATGGCCTTAAGCCCCAGCTTGCGGATGATGTTGCGACACTGGCCGAGCGCCATGACATGGCTCTCCGCCGACTTCACCGTCGCCAGCGACGCGCCCTTGATGGCCATCAGCTGGTGGGAGAGCGGCAGGAAGAACTCGCCGATGATGGTGAGCCCGGAGGTCGGCATCAGGTGGTGGATGTCCGCCACCCGCCCGGCGACCGAATTCTCGATCGGGATCATGCCGAGATCGGCCTCGCCATTCTGGAGCGCGGCGAAGGCGTCCTCGAAGGTGGCGCAGGGCAAGGCCTCGTGATCGGGATAAACCTCGCGGCAGGCGATATGCGAGTTCGCGCCCGGCTCGCCCTGGAAGACGATGGTGCGGCGGCTGGTCATGAGAGCGTCCTTGATTCGTGAGCGGCCTGAACATGCGCCGCTTCCCGGGCGAGCATGGCGCGCGCCTTTTCCAGATCTTCCGGCGTATCGACCCCGAGCGGGACGGTGTCGACGATGGCGACATCGATCCGCATGCCGGCCTCCAGCGCACGCAGCTGTTCCAGCTTCTCCCGGCTCTCAAGTGGCGAGGGCGGCAGGGCGACGAAGCGCTCCAGCGCGCTGCGTCGATAGGCATAGAGGCCGATATGGTGGAACAGCGGCCCCTCGCCGTAAGGGGCGGTGGCGCGGGTAAAATAGAGTGCGCGCAGTCGCCGCGGGGTGATCGGGCTGCCCACGGCCTTCACCACATTGGGATTGGTGCGCTCGCCCGCATCGGTGATTTCGGCGGCCAGTGTGCCGATGTCCACCGCCGGGTCGTCGAGCAGGTCGAGCGCGGCGCGGATGAGCGAGGGGTCGAGCGTCGGCAGGTCGCCCTGCACATTGACGATGCGCGTCACCCGTCGCTCCGGATCGATGCGCCCGAGCGCCTCGAAGATTCGGTCCGAGCCGCTGGCATGGTCCGCGCGGGTCATGGCGACCTCGAATCCGGCGCTCTGAACCGCGGCCTGCACGCCGGCATCATCGGTGGCGACTACCACCCGGCCGATGCCCGCCGCGGCTGAACGCCGCGCCACTTCGACGATCATCGACCGGCCGCCAAGATCGGCAAGCGGCTTTCCCGGCAAACGGGTCGAGGCCATGCGGGCTGGAATAAGAATAAGTGTGTCCTGGGAGGACATATCGGTGCCTTGTCATCGTCCTGCGCGGTGACGGGCGCCTCTCTCAGAGTGGCGAAACGTAGCACCGCAGCGCGCTTATACGGGTTGCACGCGAACCGTCAAAATGATTAGTTCCCGCGCGCCATTGGCGGTCGTAGGCGAGCGCTGGTACATTGCGCGCAGGTATTGCAGGCCAGCCGGATGGTCCGCGTGCCGGGTGAGGGAGCGAATATTTCGATGGACAGCTTCGAGCTGAACAAGGTTGCTGGTGCGGTCCTGGGCGTGCTGACGTTGACGCTCGGTCTGAACGTGTTCGCCGACATCCTGTTCTCCAGCCATGGGCCGGAGAAGGCCGGCTATGAGATCGCCGTGCAGGAGGAACTGACGGGCGAGGCGCAGGCCGAGCCGGCCGCCGTTCCGCTGGCCCAGCTGCTCGCCGCCGCCAGCCCTGAGAAGGGCGAGGCCCAGTCGAAGAAGTGCGCGGCCTGCCACAATTTCGTGGAAGGCGCCGGCGCCAAGGTCGGTCCGGACCTCTACGGCGTCGTCGGCCGTCCGGTAGCGAGTGCAGAAGGCTTCGCCTATTCCGCCGCGATGAAGGCGCATGGCGGCGACTGGACCTTCGAGGAGCTGAACGGCTTCATCAAGAGCCCGAAGACGCATATTCCCGGCACCTCGATGGGGTTCGCCGGCATTGCCAAGGACACCGACCGCGCCGATCTGATCGCCTACCTCAACACGCTGTCGCACAACCCGCTGCCGTTGCCCTCGCCGGAAGCGACGCCCGCCGCCGCCGAACCTGCAGCCACCCAGCCGGCTTCTGGCGAGACGGGCGGCAATGTGCCCCCGCCGGCCGGTTCCGCCGCGCCCGCCACCACCGTACCGGCACCCGCGCCGGCTGCACCGGAGGCCCCCGCGTCCGAGACGCCTGCGGCTCCTGCTCCCGAGGCCCCGGCTTCCGAGGCGCCTGCCGCTCCCGCGCCGGCGGAACCAGCTCCGGCCGAGCCTGCTCCGGCGGCGCCCGCCACGCCTTGAGGCGACCGCCCGGCAGGGCACATTCTTTCACGATCACGTCAGGCCGGCGGCGCAATGCATCGCCGGCCTTATTCTTTTCCGGACTGTCCCCTTCATAATCGCCACCAATGTTCATAATCGTCATGAGCGGCCGCGCGCGGCCGTTCCGCCAGACGACGTGCCAGAGGGAAGACGCGCATGACCCCGTTCCGCCGCTCCGACCGATCCGCCGCTCATGGCCGGCGCCCGCCAGCATGGAGCGGCGCGATGACCCGGTCCCTGGCGGTCGTCGCACTCGGCGTCGGACTGCTCGGCCCGGCCATGGCTCAGGAGACCGCGCCCGCCCCGGCCGCCGCAGCGCCATCGGGGGCAGGTGAATGGCGGCATGGTCTCTCGCTGATGGGTGAGCCGAAATACCCGGCCGACTTCAAGCATTTTGATTATGTGAACCCGGACGCGCCTAAGGCTGGCCTGGTGCGGCAGGCGGTCGACGGCACCTTCGATTCGCTGAACGACATCATTTCGCGCGGGACGCCGGCCGCCGGGCTTCACCTGATCTACGATACGCTGATGACGTCGGCCTATGACGAGGTGGCGACCGAGTATGGCCTGATTGCTGAAAGCGTGCGCTATCCCGCCGATTTCTCTTCCGTGACCTACCGCCTGCGGCCGGAGGCGAAATGGCATGACGGCCAGCCGATCACGGCGGACGACGTGGTGTGGTCGTTCGAGCAGTTGACCAAGAATAATCCCCGGCAGGCTTACTATTACAGCCATGTGAAGGGCGCCGCCGTCACAGGCGAGCGCGAGGTGACGTTCACCTTCGACCAGGCGGGCAATCGCGAACTGCCGCAGATCGTCGGCCAGTTGCGCGTCATGCCCAAGCACTGGTGGACGGCGAACGGGCCGGACGGCAAGCCGCGCGACATCAGCCAGGGTACGCTGGAGGTCCCTCTCGGCTCCGGTCCCTACATGGTCAAAGAGGTGCAGCCCGGCCGCTCGATCTCCTTCGAGCGCGTGCCGGACTACTGGGGCAAGGACCTGCCGGTGAACATCGGCACCGACAATTTCGCCGAGCAGCGCTACGAGTTTTTCCGCGACTCGACGGTGGAGCTGGAAGCTTTCAAGGGCGACCAGTATGATTTCCGCATCGAATCTTCGGCCAAGGACTGGGCCACAGCCTATAATTTTCCGGCGGTGAAGGAAGGCAAGGTCATCCTTGAAGAATTCCCCAACAGGTCTTCAGGGTCGATGCAGGCCTTCATTCCCAATCTGCGCCGCGAGAAATTCCAGGACCAGCGGGTGCGGCGCGCTCTCAATCTGGCGCTCGACTTCGACGGCATGAACCGAACCCTGTTCTTCGGCCAGTACAAGCGGACGTCGAGCTATTTCCAGAACACCGAGCTGGCCTCTTCCGGTCTGCCGCAGGGGCTGGAGCTGGAAATTCTGGAGAGCGTGAAGGACAAAATCCCCGCCAGCGTCTTCACCACGCCCTACACCAACCCCGAGGGCTGGAGCGAAGGGCTGCGACGCAAGAATCTGCGCGAGGCGGCGAACCTGCTCAAGGAAGCCGGCTATGAGGTGAAGGGTGGCAAGCTGGTGAACGCCAAAGGCGAGCCCTTCACCATGGAGATTCTGATCTCCAACCCCGCTTTCGAGCGTGTCGCTCTGTTCTACAAGCCCTCGCTGGAACGACTTGGCATCACCGTTACTGTCCGCCAGGTCGATACGTCCCAGTACATCAACCGCCTGCGCGCCCGCGACTACGACATGATCGTCACGGGGTGGGGCCAGTCGCTCTCGCCGGGCAATGAGCAGCGCGATTTCTGGGGTTCCAGCGCCGCTGATCGCGAGGGCTCGGGCAATTATGCCGGCATCAAGGATCCCGGCGTCGACGCCCTGATCGAAAGGGTCATCTACGCCACCAGCCGAGAGGAACTGGTCGCCGCGACCCGCGCGCTCGACCGGGTGCTGCTGGCGCATGACTATGTGGTCCCGAGCTGGAACTACCCCAACACACGCACGGCGCGCTGGAACCGTTTCAGCCACCCCGACCAGATGCCTGAATATGGAGGGGACTCCTTCCCCGCCATCTGGTGGTGGGACGCGGAGAAGGCGGCCAAGACCGGAGCGGCACGGTGAGCGGCGGCGGGACGCGCCGGTTGCCGTCATCCCGGCCGGAGGCGGCGCCGGAGAGCCGGGATCGTCATCCTCATTGGCCGTCGACGGACCGCGGTGCCGGATCGGCCGTGTCGGCCGTTCGGGATGACGGCTTCAGGGTCTCCCGCCGCGCCCTGCTCGCTTTCGCCGCTGGCGCCTCGCTCGTGCCCTGGCTCGGCCGGCAGACCGTTGCTCAGGAGGCCGCGCCCCCTTCCGCCGCTCCTCAGGCGACCGGCGCTCCCGGCTACGGTCCGGAGCGGCACGGCCTGTCGGTGTTCGGCGACCTGAAATATCCCGCCGATTTCGTCCATTTCGACTATGTCGACCCCGCCTCGCCCAGGGGCGGCACCTTCTCGCAGGTCGGCCCCACCGCAGCGTTCAATCAGTCGTTCCAGACCTTCAATTCGTTGAACGGCTACATCTTGAAGGGCGATGGCGCGCAGGGCATCGATCTTATCTTCGACACGCTGATGGCGCGGGCCTTCGACGAGCCGGACGCCATTTACGGTCTGGTGGCGCAGAACGTCGCAATTTCGGAAGACGGGACGCTCTACCGCTTCCGCCTGCGGCCGCAGGCGCGCTTCCATGACGGCTCAAGGCTCACCGCCGAGGATGTCGCCTTCTCGCTCACCCTGTTGAAGAGCAAGGGCCATCCCATTATCGCGCAGAACCTGCGCGATCTGGAGAGCGCCGAGGCCGACGGCACCGAGACGGTCGTGCTGCGCTTCGCGCCCCGGCGCGCACGCGACGTGCCGCTGTTCGCCGCCTCGCTGCCGATCTTCTCCAAGGCCTATTATAGCGCCACCCCTTTCGACGCGAGTTCGCTGGAGCCGCCCCTCGGCTCGGGTGCCTACAAGGTCGGGCGGTTCGAGGTCGGGCGTTTCATCGAGTATCGTCGCGATCCCGATTATTGGGGCAACGACCTGCCGGTGAATGTCGGCGTCAACAATTTCGACGTGCTGCGCTACGAGTATTTTCGCGACCGCGAGGTCGGTTTCGAGGCGTTCAAGGCGCGGGCCTATCTGTTCCGGCAGGAGTTCACCGCCCGCACCTGGGCTACCGGCTACGATTTCCCGGCGCTGAACGAGGGAAGGGTGAAGCGCGAGATCCTGCCCGATCGCACGCCATCGGGTGCGCAGGGTTGGTTCCTCAATCTGCGACGGCCGAAATTCGCCGATCCGCGCGTGCGCGAGGCGCTGTCCTACGCCTTCGATTTCGAGTGGACCAACAAGAACCTGATGTACGACGCCTACAAGCGCACGACATCCTTCTTCGAGAATTCCGACCTGAAGGCGGAAGGCCCGGCCGGCCCGGATGAGGTGGCGCTGATCGCACGCCTGGGCGACCGGCTGAGCGCTGAGGACGTGGCGGTGCTCAAGGCCCCGCCCTGGTCGCCGCCGGTTTCCGACGGGTCGGGCCAGGACCGGGCGCTCCGGCGCCGGGGTACGCAGCTACTGCGCGAGGCGGGCTGGACGGTCAAGGATGGCCGCCTCGTCGACCCGCAGGGCGAGGGTCTCACCATCGAATTCCTCGATGACGAGAACGGGCTGGAGCGCCACACGGCCCCCTTCATCAAGAACCTCGAACTGCTCGGCATCCAGGCGCATTTCCGCCTGGTCGATTCCCCGCAATACCAGCGCCGGCTCAACGACTTCGACTTCGACACCACGGTGCGCCGTTTCTCGCTCTCCACCGTCCCGGGTGAATCGCTGCGCAACTATTTCGGCTCGTCGGCGGCAAACACGCCCGGTTCCAACAATCTGTCCGGCATCGCCGATCCGATTGTCGACCTGTTGATCGAGGAGGTGATCGCGGCGCCGACGCGCGACCAGCTGCGCACCGCCTGCCGTTTGCTCGACCGCCGGCTGCGCGCGGGGCGCTACTGGGTGCCGCAATGGTATTCGGCCGAATTCCGCATCGCTTTCTGGGACGAGTTCGGCTGGCCCGCCGCGCCCCGCCCCACCTATGCCCGCGCCATTCCGGAACTCTGGTCGGCACGGCACAGATCGGCGGGGTGATGGGCCATGTGTGCGCAACGTCATCCTGAGGTGCGAGCGAAGCGAGCCGCGAAGGATGCTGGCCTCGGCGTGCCGGTGGTCCCCATCCTTCGAGGCCGGCCTGCGGCCGGCACCTCAGGATGACGGCGATCCATGCGGCAGACATCTCGTAAGGCCTGTAATCGCTCGAGGTGCCGCATGAACGGACGTTAAGTTGACGTGGGTCCGCCCGCCCTCCACCTTGTGCCCGCCTCGCGGAGGAAACCTGATCGTATGCTGGCCTATATCGTCCGACGCATCGCCCTGATGGTGCCCACTGTCATCGGCATCATGCTGGTTTCCTTCGCCGTCGTGCAGTTCGCGCCGGGCGGGCCGGTCGAGCGGGTGATAGCCGAGCTGACCGGGCAGGGCACCTCCGCCACCGCCCGCATCTCCGGCGGCGGCGGTGATTTCGGCGGCATGCAGCAGAGCGCGCCGGGCGGCGACCCGGTCTCCTCGAAATATCGCGGCGCGCAGGGGTTGGACCCGGCTTTCATCAAGGATCTGGAGAAGCAATTCGGCTTCGACCGGCCGGCGCATGAGCGCTTCCTGAAGATGATGTGGGACTATGTCCGCTTCGATTTCGGCCGCTCCTATTTCCGCGACGTGTCGGTGATCGACCTGATCGCCGAGAAGATGCCGGTGTCGATCTCGCTCGGCCTGTGGATGACGCTCATCACCTACGCCATCTCCATTCCGCTCGGCATTGCCAAAGCGGTGCGCGACGGCTCGCGCTTCGATGTGTGGACCTCGGCGGTCATCATTGTCGGCTATGCCATTCCAAGCTTTCTCTTCGCCATCCTGCTCATCATCGTGTTTGCCGGCGGCTCGTTCTTCTCCTGGTTCCCCTTGCGCGGGCTAACCTCGGAGAACTGGGACCAGCTTTCGCTGGGAGGGAAGATCCTCGACTATTTCTGGCATCTGGCGCTGCCGATCACCTCCATGGTGCTCGGCGCCTTCGCCACCATGGCGCTGCTGACCAAGAACTCGTTCCTCGACGAGATCCGCAAGCAATATGTCGTCACCGCGCGCATGAAGGGGCTGTCGGAGCGGGCGGTTCTCTACCGCCATGTGTTCCGCAACGCCATGCTCATCATCATCGCCGGCTTTCCCAGCGCGTTCGTCGCAGCCTTCTTCTCCGGCTCCTTGCTGATCGAAACCATCTTCTCGCTCGACGGGCTGGGTCTACTCGGCTTCGAGAGCGTGCTCAACCGCGACTACCCGGTCGTGTTCGCCAATCTCTTCATCTTCTCGCTGGTCGGGCTGGTGGTGAACCTGATTTCCGACCTCACCTACACCTGGGTCGATCCGCGCATCGACTTCGACACGCGGGACGTCTGAGCATGGACGCCGCCAACACCGCCTTGACGCCCGCCCCGGTGGATGCCGCGTCCGACCGGCCGCGCCGCCCCTTTCTGTCGCCGCTCAACCAGCGCCGCTGGGCCAATTTCAAGCGCAACCGCCGCGGCTGGTGGAGCTTTTGGCTCTTCTCCGTGCTGTTCATCCTCAGCCTTGGGGCGGAGTTCATCGCCAACGACAAGCCATTCCTGATCGAATATGACGGCGGCTATTATTTCCCGGGCCTGGTCGCCTATCCCGAGACCACCTTCGGCGGGGATTTCGAAACTGAGGCGGACTACCGCGATCCCTACCTGCAGAACCTCATTCATGAGAAGGGCGGCTGGATGGTGTGGCCGCCGATCCGCTATTCCTATTCCACGCACAATCTCAATCTGCCGACCCCCGCCCCTTCGCCGCCGACCTGGATGCTGACCGACGCCCAGTGCGCTCCGGTGGTGGAAAAGCTCGGGCGCAGCGGCGGCTGCGACGCGCTGGAGTGGAACTGGCTGGGCACCGATGACCAGGGACGCGACGTGCTGGCCCGTCTGATCTACGGCTTCCGCCTCTCGGTCGTGTTCGGCCTCGTGCTCACCATCATCTCCTCCGTCATCGGCGTTGCTGCCGGCGCGGTACAGGGCTATTTCGGTGGCTGGACCGACCTTATCTTCCAGCGCTTCATCGAGATATGGACCTCGATCCCCGCGCTCTATCTGCTGCTCATCATCTCCTCCATCCTGGCGCCCGGCTTCTGGGTGCTGCTCGGCATCCTGCTGCTGTTCTCTTGGGTGTCGCTGGTCGGGCTGGTGCGGGCGGAATTTTTGCGTGCCCGCAACTTTGAATATGTGCAGGCCGCGCGGGCGCTCGGGGTGTCGAATGGCGTCATCATGTGGCGGCACATGCTGCCCAACGCGATGGTGGCGACGCTGACCATGCTGCCCTTCATCGTCTCCTCCTCGGTGATGACGCTGACCGCGCTCGACTTTCTCGGCTTCGGCCTGCCGCCGGGCTCGCCCTCGCTGGGCGAATTGCTGGCCCAGGGCAAGTCGAATGTGCAGGCGCCCTGGCTCGGCCTCACCGGCTTCTTCACCGTCGCCTTCATGTTGAGCCTGCTCATCTTCATCGGTGAAGCGGTGCGCGACGCCTTTGATCCCCGGAAGACCTTCCAGTGAGCGAAACGCCGTTGCAGGATGCCCCCCTCCTCTCCATTCGGGATCTCTCCGTCGCCTTTGCTCAGGGGGGACGCTCCACGCTCGCCGTCGACCGCGTGTCCTTCGATGTCAGCCGCGGCGAGACGGTTGCACTGGTCGGCGAAAGCGGCTCCGGCAAGTCGGTCACGGCGCTCTCGATCCTCAAGCTGCTGCAATATCCCGCCGCCAGCCACCCCTCGGGCCAGGTGCTGTTTCAGGGCGTGGACCTGCTCGCCATGGCCGAGGGCGACATTCGCCGGGTGCGTGGCAACGACATCACCATGGTGTTCCAGGAGCCGATGAGCTCGCTCAACCCGCTGCACACGGTGGAGCAGCAGATCGCTGAGATCCTGTTCCTGCATCGCGGCATGCGCGGGCCGGCGGCGCGTGCGCGGGTGATCGAACTCCTTACCGAGGTCGGCATTCCCGAACCGGAGACGCGGCTCTCTTCCTACCCGCACCAGCTTTCCGGCGGGCAGCGCCAGCGGGTGATGATCGCCATGGCGCTCGCCAACGAGCCGCAATTGCTCATCGCCGACGAACCGACGACGGCGCTCGACGTTACGGTGCAGGCGCAGATCCTCGCCCTGCTGAAGGATCTCCAGCGTCGTCTCGGCATGGCGATGCTGTTCATCACCCATGACCTCGGCATCGTGCGCAAGATCGCCGACCGGGTCTGCGTGATGAACCATGGCAAGATTGTCGAGGAGGGGCCGGTGGCGGAGCTTTTCGCCCATCCCCGGCATCCCTACACGCAGGCGCTGATCGCCGCCCAGCCGCGCGGCAATCCGGCCTCGCCCCACCCGGAAGCGCCTGTGGTGCTGGAGACCACGGGGCTCAGGGTCTGGTTCCCGATCAAGGCCGGGGTGATGCGCCGCACCGTCGGCCACATCAAGGCGGTGGACGGCATTTCGGTCGAGATCCGGCGCGGCGAGACCCTGGGTGTGGTGGGGGAGAGCGGCTCGGGCAAGACGACGCTCGGCCTCGCGTTGCTGCGGCTCATCTCCAGCCAAGGGCCGATCGTCTTCATGGGCGATCCCATCGATACGCTCGGCTTCAAGCAGATGCGTTCGCGCCGCCGGGCGATGCAGGTGGTGTTCCAGGACCCGTTCGGCTCGCTCAGCCCGCGCATGTCGGTCACGGACATTATCGGGGAGGGGCTGCGGGTCCATCAGCCCAAGCTGAGTGCCGAGGAGCGCGATGCCCGCGTTGTCGCGGCGCTTATCGATGTCGGGCTCGATCCCGAGGCTCGCCACCGCTATCCCCACGAATTCTCCGGCGGCCAGCGCCAGCGTGTCGCCATCGCCCGCGCCATCGTGCTTGAGCCGTCCTTCGTCGTGCTGGACGAACCGACCAGCGCGCTCGACATGATCGTCCAGGCGCAGATCGTCGATCTGCTGCGCGATCTGCAGCAGAAGCGCGGCCTGACCTATCTGTTCATCAGCCATGATCTGCGCGTCGTCGCGGCCCTGGCCTCGCGGGTGATGGTGATGAAGGGCGGCGTGGTGGTGGAGGAGGGACCGGCCGCCGATCTCTTCGCCCAGCCGAAGACCGCCTATACAAGGGCGCTGTTCGCGGCCGCCTTCGACATGGAGACAGCGGCGGACGCCTCATGAGCGGGCCGGCCCAGATGGGCAAGCTCGCTGATCGCTCCATCGACCTCGATCTCACCGGGCCCGAGGAGGTCGGCGCGGGCTTCCGGCCCTATCACCGCTTCATCGCGACATTTGAGGGTGCCGGAGAGGCACGGCTGCGCCAGCAGCGCGACATATTGCGGGTCGGGTCGGTGGTGGGCGTGCTGGCCTATGATCCGGCGGCGTCGTGCTTCGTCTTTATCCGCCAGTTCCGGCTTGGCGCGCAGCTTGCCACCGGCGAGGGTGAATTGGTCGAGATCGCGGCCGGCATCGTCGATCCGGGCGAAGACGTTGAAACGGCGGCCCGCCGCGAGTGCGTCGAGGAGATCGGCGTGGCGCCGCGCGCCCTGCTGCCGATCGCCCGCTTCCTGCCGACGCCGGGCGTGACCGATGAGCATGCCACGGTCTATCTCGGCCTGATCGATTCCACTGACGTGCCTGATGTGGCCGGCGAGCCGGGCGAGACTGAGCTGACGCGGCCGTTTCTCGTTCCCGTCGATGAGGCTCTGGCGAGCCTTGTGGCGCCGTTTCTCACGTCCTTCGCCAATGGATTCGTGCTGATCGCGCTGCAATGGTTCGCGCTGAACCGGGCGCGGGTCGCGGCCTTCGTCGCGGCCAACAACTAGAGCCGCCGCACGCTTCGCAGCGGCGTGCCGGAGGCCTCGATGCGGGCGAGCGCCGTCCCGAGCGGTTCGCGCACCACAGACATGAAATGGGCGGTGGCGTGCAGCAGGGTGGCGCCGTCCTCGACAATGCCGACATGGCCCGGCCAGTAGAGTAGGTCGCCGCGCCGCAGGCCAAGATCGCCGGAGAAGGCCACCGGCGCCCCAACCGCATGTTCCTGCATGTCCGTGTCGCGCGGGCAGGGAACGCCGCAGGCATTCAGCGCCACCTGCACGAGGCCGGAACAGTCCAGCCCGAGGCTGGAGCGCCCGCCCCAGAGATAGGCGGCACCGAGAAAGCGGGCGGCAACCGCGACGAAGTCCTCCTCGAAGGCATCGAGCGGGGCAAGGTGGTCGGCGAAGACGAATCCGCCCTCTACCGTTACCGCGAAGCGCTCGCGGGTGCCGGTCACAGTGAGGCGGCTGCCAAAGGAGAGAAGCTCGTTTGGCGGCAGCTTGATCGAGGGGCCGGGGAAAACCGGGGTCCGCAGCGCGGCCACCTTGTGCGTCGGCACGGGACCCGCCGGAACGAGCGCCTCGGCGGGCAGCCAGCCGACATAGGAATCGGCGTCCAACTGGCCCCAGGCCCAGCCTTCGATGTCGATCTCGTACACGGTCATGGTCTCCCCGAACAGCGCTTCCGTGACCAGAGGCGCCGTCGGGTCCGGCGTGCCGCGCACGGGGGTTGTGGGGCGGATGACGCGGTGGGGCTCCCCGGCGACAAAGCGCTCTGCCGTCACCACGCCTTTCAGGTGGTGCGCGGCAAGGTCGGGCCGGGCGGGAGTGAGGCGCGGATCGAGCGTCATGACCGTCACCGAGGCAGGGCTTTCGCGGTGGCGACAACGAGATCGCCCAGCCGCTCCAGATAGAGCGCACCTTCTACCGTACGCTGGATGATGACATTGCGTCGATCCGCCTCGTCACGCCGGCGGGAGACGAGGCGGAGCTGGCCCATCGTATCGAGCGCGCGGGTGATGACCGGCTTGGTCACGCCGAGGCGGGCGGCAAGGCCACGTACCGTGTGTGGTGGGGCTTCCAGATACACGCTAAGCAGAATGGCGAGCTGGCGGGGGCTGAGATCGGGCGCGTCGTCGCGCACCTGCGCGAGGGAGAGCTCGTGCAGGAGACGCAACGCCTGCGATGGACGCAGCTCGACCGCCATTGCCGTGTTCCCGGTCCGCAATCGTTACGGCTGCGGATTGTTCCCCGGACTATGGCGGCTTCGCGACGAAGAAACCATTAACGCTCGCGCGAGCGTGTCGCCGCGTCAGCCGCCGTAGCGCTCGGCCAGTAGGGCGTCGAGCGCGCGGATGGTCTGCGCTTCGCCGCCCTCGGGCCGGCCGGGCCGGGCGGAGGGGTTCCAGGCGTAGATGTCGAGATGCAGCCACGCGCCAGCGCGGGAGACGAAGCGTTGCAGGAACAGCGCCGCCGTGATCGAGCCGGCGAAGCCGCCTCCGGGGGCGTTGTTGAGGTCGGCAATCTTGCTGTCGAGCATCGAGGCGTATGGCTGCCAGAGCGGCATGCGCCAGGAGGGATCGGCCTCCGTCACACCATGGCGGGCAAGGTCTGCGGCGAGTGCGTCGTCCTCGGTGTAGGCGGGCGGCAGCTGCGGCCCCAGCGCGACGCGGGCGGCGCCGGTGAGGGTGGCGAAGTCGATCAGCAGCTCGGGCGCTTCCTCATCGGCAAGGCTCAGTGCATCGGCGAGGATCAGCCGGCCCTCGGCATCGGTGTTGCCGATCTCCACCGTCAGGCCCTTGCGCGAGGGGAACACGTCGCCCGGGCGGAAGGCCGAGCCGTCAATGGCGTTCTCCACCGCGGCCACGATGAGGCGCAGCCGCACTTTCAGCCCGCGCCCCATGACCATTTGCGCGAGGCCGATGGCGTTGGCGGCGCCGCCCATGTCCTTCTTCATCAGCAGCATGCCGCTCGACGGCTTGATGTCGAGCCCGCCAGTATCAAAAGCCACGCCCTTGCCGACCAGCGTCACCTTGGGCGCATCCGGGTCGCCCCAGCTCAGGTCGATCAGGCGCGGCGCGCGCGGCGAGGCGCGGCCGACGGCGTGGATGAGCGGGAAATTGGCGGCAAGCAGATCGTCGCCGGTGGTCACGCTCACCTGCGCGTCGAAGCGCGCGGCCAGCGCCCGCACCGCTGCCTCGATCTCGGCCGGGCCGAGATCGTTGGCCGGGGTGTTGACGAGGTCGCGGGTCAGCGCCACCGCGTCGGCGGTGCGGCGCAGATAGGCCTCATCGATCCCATCGGGCACCACGAGGCGCACATCGGCCACGGGTCGCTTGCCGTAGCGGGTGAAGCGGTAGCCACCTAGCAGGAAGCCGAGCGCGGCAAGGCGTGGATCGGTCGGGGGGTGGGCGAGGACATAATCGCCCGCCGGCAGCGCGGTGGCGAGCTTGCCGAAGCTCAGCGGGTCGCGCGGGGCGTCCTCGCAGCCGAACAGCACGCCGGCAATCGCGCCATCCGCCGCCGGCAGCACCAGCAGCGCCCCGGTCTCCGCCTTGAACCCGCTGGCTTCTGCAAAGGCGAGCGCCGGGGCGGGGAGGTCGCTGGCGACGGTGCGCCAGTTCGTCGGTGTCACGCACCAGATTGGACGGGGCGAGAGGGCCGCGTCGGCATGGATCAGCTGGGCGGCCATGGGGTCGTCTCCGCAAGCGCCGTCAGGCGACGGCGAGTTCAAACGCGCCGTTCTCGATCAGATAGACCGCACCCTGGCGGACGGGAAGCTCGACCGCCTGGGCGGGCGGCATGCCGGCAAAGGCATGCAGCATGGCCCGCACCACCCCGCCATGCGTCACCACCACGCTGTCGCCCTGGAGCTCGCCGATGGCGGCCAGCACCCGGGTCGAAAGTTCGGTGTAGCTCTCCCCGCCGGGCGGGGCGAAGTTCCATGGGTCGGCATCGCGCGCGGCGAGGCTCACCGGGTCACGCCGGCGCAGTTCCGGCCAGGTCGAGCCTTCCCAGCGTCCAAAGCTGATCTCGCGCAGGCGGGGGTCGCGGCGGAAGGTGTCGGGCGGCAGGCCGAGCTCGGCGCGCAGAATCGCCATGGTCTGGGCGGCGCGGCTGAGGGGGCTGGCCACGAAATCGAGATGGCGCGCGCCGCCGCTCAGGCGCTCGACCACGCGCGCCGTGTCGGCCGCCTGCTCGCGGCCGAGATCGTTGAGCGGGATGTCGTGCGTGCCTTGCAGGCGGCCAGCGAGGTTCCAGTCGGTCTCACCATGCCGGACGAGGAAGATGCGACGGGTCATTTGGACGGCAAGCTCACGACATGCGTGTAGCTGATCCGCTTGAAAGGATAGGAGACGCGGAGCGTCGCGGTGGCGCCCGCCGGCGCCCGCCCCTTTGCGGTGACGAGGACGCCGCCGACGGTGCGACCCAGGCAGCGATGCGAGCCGCCATCGACGCCCGTCGCGGTGAACTTGCCGATAGTGAAGTTCAGCTTCACCCCCGGCGGTGCGGAGAGCACCTTAACCTGCGGCGCCTGCGTCATCTGGCACAGCGAATCGGCGGAGCCGGCGGCGAACAGCACCCGGCCCTGACGCCCCCCGGTCAGGAAGCCGCGCCGGTCAAAATCGTTGCGCCCGTCGCTGGGGCTCACATAGCCGGGGAAGATTGCGCCGCCGAAGCCGAAGATGCGGTTCATCAGCGGGTATTGCTGGAACGTCGGCGGCACGCCGCTGTCCTGCGCGTCCGGCGGGGGCACATAGGGAAGCCCCGACCCGGGCGGCGGATTGATGATGATGGGGCCGGACTGTGCCGCTGCCGGGGCGGTGCCGGCCACCGCGACCGCGAGCGTCACGGCGGCGGCCAGTGCCGTCAGGGCGCTGGGGCGGAAGAGCTTTTTCAAGCGAGCCTTCATCATGGCGCGTGCTCCGCTGGGGGTCGCCTCAGTCGCGATCGAGGGTGAGGTCGGGCGCGTCGGGGTTCTTCATGCCGACAATATGGTAGCCCGCATCCACATGGTGCACCTCGCCGGTGACGGCGCGCCCGAGATCGGAGAGCAGGTACATGCCGGCATCGCCCACCTCATCGATGGTGACGGTGCGGCGCAGCGGGGCGTTCAGTTCGTTCCACTTCAGAATGTAGCGGAAATCCCCAATGCCGGAGGCGGCCAGCGTCTTGATCGGACCGGCCGAAATGGCGTTGACACGGATGTTCTTCGGGCCGAGATCGGCGGCGAGATAGCGCACACTGGCCTCCAAAGCGGCCTTGGCAACGCCCATGACGTTGTAGTGCGGCATCCATTTCTCGGCGCCGTAATAGGTGAGGGTGAGCATCGAGCCACCCTCGGACATCAGCTTCTCGGCCCGCTGGGCGACGGCGGTGAAGCTGTAGCAGGAGATCAGCATGGTCTTGCTGAAATTCTCCGCCGTGGTGTCGACATAGCGCCCGTCCAGCTCGTTCTTGTCCGAGAAGGCGATGGCGTGGACGAGGAAGTCCAGCCCGCCGAGCTGGCGCTCGGTTTCGGCGAACACCGCGTCGATGGTGGCGGGGTCTGTGACGTCGCAATGGCCGACGATGGCGGCGTCAAGTTCGGCGGCGAGAGGCTCGACGCGCTTGCGCAGCGGTTCGCCCTGATAGGTGAGGGCGAGCTTCGCCCCCTGCGCGTGGGCCGCCTTCGCGATACCCCAGGCAATGGAGCGGTTGTTCGCCACTCCCATCACCAGGCCGCGCTTGCCGCTCATCAATCCGCCCGATGCCATGCTCGTCACGATGCTCCGTACTGCTGCCCACCTTTCTGGGCGCAGGTTCCTATCGCACAGCAACAGGACCCGCTCAAGCGAGCGGTGGTGCGTGGGCGGTTCCCGCCGCAGGCATGGCTCAGGGCTTGGCCTCGCGCCGACGACGCATCAGTTCCTCAAGTTCCGGGTCCGGGGCCTCGGGAAGCATGATCCGCATGGTGGCGAGCAGATCGCCCGACGCGCCGTCGGCCTTTGGCAGGCCCTTGCCGCGCAAGCGGAAGGTGCGGCCCGACTGGGTGTGGGCGGGAACGGAAAGCGCGACCTCGCCGCCCAGCGTCGGCACCCGCACCTTGCCGCCGAGCACGGCATCGGTGAGCGGGAGCGACACATCGGTGCGCAGGTCGGTGCCCTCGATGCGGAAGTGCCGGTGCGGGGCATAGGCAACAACCACATAGGCATCGCCCGGCGCGCCGCCGAACGGGCTCGGCTCGCCCTGTCCCTTCAGTCGCATGCGATGGCCTTCGACCGCGCCGGCGGGGATCTTCACCTCCACGGCGCGTCCATTGGGCAGGTGGACCTTCACCGACCCACCCTCGACGATTCGCTCCAGCGCGACCGGCACGGTGATGTCGACGTCGCCGCCGCGCGGCATCTCGCCGCCCGCGCCGCGTGCCTTGCCCCGCCCTCGCCCGCCGAGGCCGCCGAGTATGTCGGCGATCACATCGTCGAAGCCGCCCGCATCATGGGGGCCATGGCCGGAACGGCGCGCGCCCTCGGGGCCGAAGGAAAAGCTCTCATACGGATTTTCGCCCGGGGAGCCGCGACGGAAGCCGCGATTGAACCCGCCGCCGGGATAGCCCTCAAAGCCGCGCGGCTTGCCTTCGGCATCGATTTCGCCGCGGTCGAACTGGCCACGCTTGTCGACGTCGGACAGGATTTCATGCGCCGCGTTCAATTCGGCGAACTGCTCCTGCGCCTTCGGGCTGTCCTTGTTGGCGTCCGGGTGCAGCTTCTTGGCGAGCTTGCGAAAAGCCCGCTTGATCTCGTTCTGGTCGGCGTTGCGAGCGACGCCGAGGATGTCATAGGGATCGCGCATGGATGGTGTTCTCGTCCGGCGGTTCCGGCTTTCGAGCATGTAGTGACGGTGTTGCCGGGATGCAACGGCAGGGAGCGCGGGTTGAGAACGCGCGTGAGCGGATCAACTCCGGTCGAGCAGGCGCGCCTGGTCGACCTTCCAGCCGCTCTTGCCGGCGCGGCAGGCCTCGCCCTGCAGCCAGTCTTCGCGGCTCTCGCGGACGAAGCTCATCAGGAACTCGCGGCATCTGCCGCCGTCGCGCGTCTCGCTGAGCGGCGTCACCGTGCCGCGCGTGGCGCTGGCATAGTTCTCCCACGGCACGCTGGGGGCGTTGTCCTTCTCGTGCAGCGCTTCGGCGAGAGCGGTGCGGGCGGCGGCCCAATCGTCGGGTGCGATGCCCTTCGGCACCGGCTCTCGGGCATAGGCGCGGGGCGTCACCGAGCCGGTGGCCAGCGTGTCGAGGTTCGGCCCCGATGAGCAGCCGCCCAAAAGCAGGGCCACGCCGACCAAAGTCAGCGCGCAGGGTGCTGTGCGGAGCGATGCCGCGGGCTTATATGGGAGGCCGGTGCTCGCCGCACCGCCTGCCGTCCGCCTCCGCCGCCTGTGGAACATGCCCATGGGTCCCGTATTCTTCCGCCTGAAGAGACCCTTATGGAAGCGCCTGAACAGTTAACATCCAGTGATTTCACGGCCTCGATGGAGCCTTTTCTGCTGTTCGAGGAATGGTTTGATGAGGCCAAGAAGACCGAGCCGAACGATCCCAACGCCATGGCCCTCGCCACGGTGGACGCCGATGGCCTGCCAGATGTGCGGATGGTGCTGCTGAACCAGCGCGATGCGCGCGGCTTCGTGTTTTTCACCAATACAGGCAGCGCCAAGGGGCGCGAGCTTGCCGCCGTGCCGAAGGCTGCGGTGGTGTTTCACTGGAAATCGCTGCGCCGGCAAGTGCGGGTGAGGGGCGCGGTGGAAACGGTGAGCGACGCGGAGGCCGACGCCTATTTCGCCTCGCGCCCACGCCTGTCGCAGATCGGCGCCTGGGCGAGCCAGCAGTCGCGCCCCATGGAAGGGCGTTTCGCGCTGGAAGCGGCGGTGGCGAAGGTCACGGCGCAATACGCTCTGGGCTCGGTGCCGCGCCCGCCGCACTGGACCGGCTTTCGCATCCGCCCGGTTCAGATCGAATTCTGGCATGATCGGCCGTTCCGGCTGCATGACCGTGTCGTGTTCGCGCGCGATACTGCCGACATGCCCGACTGGACCAAGACCCGCCTTTTCCCGTGAGTGGCCTTTCACCGAGCGGCTTTGTCCCTGACACCGCCCTGCCTCTGAGCTAAGACATCGTCCCATGAACAATCAGCCTCGCCGCACCCTCCTGCTCACCGGCGCCTCGCGCGGCATCGGCCACGCCACCGTCAAGCGTTTCTCGGCGGCGGGGTGGCGCGTCATCACCTGCTCGCGCCATGCCTTTCCCGAGAACTGTCCGTGGGAGATGGGTCCGGAGGACCATATCCAGGTCGACCTCTCCGACCCGGTGGATACGCTGCGGGCGGTGGACGAAATCAAGAACCGGCTGGCCAATGGCGAACTGCATGCGCTGGTCAACAATGCCGGTATTTCGCCCAAGGGGGCAGGGGGCGCGCGGCTCGGGACACTCAACACGCCCGAGGAAGACTGGCGGCGGGTGTTCCAGGTGAACTTCTTCGCCCCCATCCTGCTGGCGCGCGGCCTGCTGGAGGAACTGAAGCGCACCCATGGCGCGGTGGTGAACGTCACCTCCATCGCCGGCTCGCGGGTGCATCCCTTCGCCGGAGCGGCCTACGCGACCTCGAAGGCGGCGCTGGCCGGCCTGACCCGCGAGATGGCGGCCGATTTCGGCCGGCTGGGCGTGAGGGTGAATGCCATCGCACCGGGTGAGATCGACACCTCGATCCTGTCCCCGGGCACGGAGAAGCTCGTCGAGCAGATCCCGATGCAGCGGCTCGGCACGCCCGACGAGGTGGCCAAGATCATCTATGTCCTGTGCACGGAGACCTCGTCCTATCTGAACGGGGCGGAAATCCACATCAATGGCGGCCAGCACGTTTGATGCGGGCGGCATGACGGCGTTATCCCGGACGGCAGCAGGCCGATCCGGGATCGTTGGCGGAGTGGAGAGCGATCCCATCCCTCCGCTGCACGGCGACCGGGAGGACGGGCTGTCGCCTCACAGCCAGCGCTTCCACTTGAAGAACAGATAGGGGCCTATCGCCGCCGCCAGCATGGCGATGAGGGCGAGCGGGTAGCCCCAGCGCTCGTCGAGTTCCGGCATGTCCTGGAAGTTCATGCCATAGACCGACGCGATCAGGGTCGGCGGCATGAACACCACCGAAAGCACGGCAAAGATCTTGATGATGTTGTTCTGCTCGATCCCCACCATGCCGAGCGTGGCGTCGAGCAGGAAGGTGATCTTGCTGCCGAGATAGGACACGTGGTCGTTCAGCGAGACCACGTCGCGCTGCATGCTTTTCAGCAATGCGCGCTGGTCCTTGTCGAAGCGCTGCGCTTCGCCCTCGGTCGCCAGGAAGGTGACAAGCCGCCCCATCGAGACGAGGCTCTCGCGCACCTTGGAGGCGAGATCGCCGCGACGGCCGAGCAGCTTGAGAATAGTACGGAAGCGACCACTGTCGCCGGCGCCTTCCGATTCGGTCTCGAACACCTGTTGCGAGACCGAATCGATATCGGCCGACAGCCTCTCGATGATGTCGGCGGCGCGGTCGATGATGGTGTCGAGCAGAATCAGCAGCAGCCGTTCGCCGCGTGTGCCCGGCGGGCAGGCGCGATCGAGCTTGGCGATGACAAGGCGGAACGGCTTTGGCTCCTCATAACGCACGGTCACGAGCTGGCTGCCAGCGAGGATGAAGGAAATCTCGGCCAGGGCCGGCTTGTCGCCCTCACTGTTGGTGACGATGGCGCCCGTCATGTAGCGCGCGCCATTCTCCACCCGCAGGCGGCTGGAGGGTTCGATCTCGACCATTTCCTCGCGCGTCGGCACCGAAAGGGCCAGCGCGGCCTCGATGATCCGGTCCTCGCCCTCGCAGGGCCGGAACAGGTCGACCCAGACGGCGTCGGCAGGCATGTCGTCCACGGTCCGCACGGGAACCGGGGCGAGCAATCCCTCGCGGATGCAATAAGCGGTGATCATGGCCCCTCCTGCAATGTCGCGTCGGCGCCGACCATGCTCTGGATCGCAAGCGGATTCCAGCCGGCCCTGCCCGACGCCTTTCCGATGGGCGGAAACACCCGATCATTCAGAAAGTGCCAAGGCGCAGAGCCGCACCATTGCGGTCTCCCAGCGCGAATCGGGCGCGCCTGTCCTGTCCGGGCGCACGCCAGCGCGGCACCCGGTCGGGGCGGTTCGTCCTTCATCGGCTCTGGGAAAAGGGGCGGCGTCAGGCCGCGAAATATTCCACGTCGCGAAGCGTAATGATTTTGGCTTCCGCATCGTCGGTCCGCGCCGCGCCCGGAACGGGGGCATCGGATACCGTCTTCTTGGAGGAGGCGTAGCGGGCGGCGGCGGCGACGGCCGAAATGCCGATCTCGCGCCAATGGGCGCTCTGCTCTGCGCGGTCCCAACGCTCGCTGGGGCGGCTCTCGGTCGCGCGGCTCTGTTGGGCCGGGCTTTCTTCTTCGGTAGACATCACGTTCTCCAGGTTGAACCATCCCGCTCCGGGTGGCTGCCGACGAAGTGGGCGCCGACTGCGTCAAAAATATGCAAAGTCGGGGTCCGAGATAAGGCCTCTCGTTGCGTAGCCGGCATCCTCTCGGCTTTTTCGACCTCTTCCAACGGAACTGATGTTTTTCCGCAACAACTTATGGCGACGAACCGGTGTCACTCATGTGGCCCCTTCAAGGCGGATCACACATGGGCTAATCGACGGGTAGCGAGCGATTTGACGCGCGAGGCGCGCGTGGCGGGATTCGGAGCTTTGGAAATGGTTTTGCGCGGGGCGGCGGTTGTCCTGTTGGCGGTTCTTCTGGGTGCGTGCAGCAATGCACAGCGGCAGGCAGCACCCGAGGCGTCGTTGACGCCGCGGGACAAGAAGCTGCTGGCCAGTGCGCCGTACAAGAAGGTGCTGCCGCCGGAGATGTATCAGCGGGCGATCGTCGATTATGCCGGCACCGAGAAGCCCGGCACGATCGTCGTCGATACGGACAAGAAGTTCCTGTATCTCGTCGAGGGCAACGGCAAGGCGATCCGCTACGGCGTGACTGTCGGCGAGGAAGGCCTTGCCTTCAAGGGCGAAGCCAAGGTGGGTCGCAAGGCCGAATGGCCGACCTGGACGCCGACCCCGGAAATCAAGCAGCGGCTCACGGGCATTCCGAACTTCGTCGGTCCGGGCCCGCACAACCCGATGGGTGCCCGCGCCCTCTATCTCTACCAGGGCAACAAGGACACGCTGTTCCGCATCCACGGCACCAACCAGCCCGAATATATCGGCTTCGCGATTTCCTCGGGCTGCATCCGCATGCTCAACGAGGACGTGATCGACCTCTATACCCGCGTCCCGCAGGGGGCCAACGTCGTCGTCCTCTGACGCTGGCGTCACAGTTTTTATGAAAAGGGCGCTGCCGTCGGCAGCGCCCTTTTTGTTTGTGCGGGGCAAGTCTGGGCCCTTGGTGACGTCGTCCCAGACGGCAATTCAGGCTGCTGGACGTCATGGCCGGCCTGTCCCGGCCATGACGCGCCTTTTCGTGCGGCTCGCCCGACGTCCTGCATCCCCGGGCCAAGCTTGGGGATGACGCCGTGGGCGCCGCGCCTCACGCCGCCAGCAGGTTCTCGCGCACGGCATAGTCCAGCGTCTTGTCGAGGGCCCGGGTGAGGCGGTCGAACAATTCGTCGATCTCCGCCGGGGAAATGACCAGCGGCGGGCAGATGGTGACGGCGTCGCTGAACACGTTGCGCAGGATCAACCCTTCCTGCTGGCAGAAGGCGACGCACTTGGCCGCCATGGCGAGCTTGGGGTCGAACTGGTGTTTGGTCTTCTTGTCCGCCACCAACTCAATGCCGGCCACCAGCCCCTTGCGGCGGGCCTCGCCCACCAGCGGGTGGTCTTCCAACGCGGCGCAGCGGGCGTCGAACTGCGGGATCTTCGCCCGCACCCGCTCGAAGATGCTCTCGCGCTCGTAGATCTCCAGCGTCTTCACCGCCACGGCGGCGGCCACCGGGTGGCCGGAATAGGTGTAGCCATGGCCGAAATTGCCGAGCTTGGTGCTCTCGGTCAGCATGGCCTCATACATCATCTCCGGGATCATCACCGCGCCGATCGGCTGGTAGGCGGAGGAAAGCGCCTTGGCCACCGAGATCGAATCGGGCTGCATCTCCATCGCTTCGCTGCCGAAGGCGGTGCCCAGGCGCCCGAAGCCGGTGATGACCTCGTCGCCGATGAAGAACACGTCGTACTTCTTCAGCACCGCCTGGATCTTCGGATAGTAGGTCTTGGGCGGCACGATGACCCCGCCGGCGCCCATGACAGGCTCGGCGATGAAGGCGGCGACCGTCTCCGGCCCCTCGGCGATGATGAGGGCTTCCAGGTCAGCGGCGAGGCGGGTGGCGAAGTCCTCCTCGCTCTCCCCCACTTCCGCCAGTCGGTAATAGTGCGGGCAGCTGGTGTGCCGTACGCCGGCGATAGGCAGGTCGAAGTCGTTATGGTTGCCGGCGAGGCCGGTCAGCGAGGCCGAAGCGATGGTCACGCCGTGATAGGCGCGCATGCGGGAGATGATCTTCTTCTTCTTCGGCCGGCCCAGCGCATTGTTCATGTACCAGACGAGCTTCATCTGGGTGTCGTTGGCCTCGGAGCCGGAATTAGTGAAGAACACCTTGGAGATCGGCACCGGGGCCATCTCCTTCAGCTTTTCCGCCAGCTCGATCGCGGGATCGTGGCTCTTGCCGCCGAAGATGTGGGTGAACGGCAGCTTGCGCATCTGCGTCGCCGCCGCATCGACCAGTTCGTCGTTGCCATAGCCCAGCGCCGTGCACCAGAGCCCGGCCATGCCTTCGAGATAGGGCTTGCCGTCGACATCGTGCACCCACACGCCCTTGCCGCGTTCGAGGATGAGCGGCCCGGTCTCGCGAATGCTTGCGAGATTGGTATAGGGGTGGATAAGGGTCTCGACGTCGCGAGCCTGAAGATTGGTAAGCATGGCAGCTACTCCGCCGGCCGGGTGGAACCGGATCCCACCCTAAAGCGCCGGCGCGCGCGCCGGAAGCGCGCCCTTGGTCGGACGTGCGTTCCTATTGACTTGTGCCGGGGTTTTCCGTGGTCGAGCCGGCATCCGGGGCCGGATGATCCACCCTTTCGGCATCTTCCCCATCGTCAGTCGCGGCGGGAATATCCGGCCTTTTCGGCGGGCTCGGCACCTTGGCCTTCGCCTCGGCGACGGCCCAGCGGCAGAGCACCGCCCCGCTGCGCCGCTCCGCCCGGTCCACATGCAGGTGCAGCTCGTGATAGCCGTCCGAGCCGGGCCCGAGGATGGTGGTGAACTGCGCGCAGGCGCTTGCCTTTAGCTGTTCCTGGAAGGCGACCGGCATCGGCTGGTCAGCGCTGCCCGGTGCCGGCACGCCGATGATGAAGCGCCGGCCATCCTTCAGCACATAGCCGCCGGTGTCGATGGCGTTGCCCCTGCCATGTTCGCTGATCTTGGCGCCGGCGACGCGGTTTCGCGACCGGCATTGCTGGGAGGCGGCGACCAGCACCTTGTCGAGCGGTGATCCCAGCGTGGCGACGGCGGGCTCGACACCCTCGCGGACCCAGCGGGCGACGGCGGCGGCCATTTCGCAGCGCAGCGTTGCCGCTGGCTCCAGTGTCACCAGCCGACCATCCTTCATCCGCACGGCGGAAAGGCTGACGCCCCGGTCGACGGTACAGGCCGTGTTGGTGGCCGTGACTGCGACCGGCGTGAAGACACCGAGGTCTTCATTCGACAGTTCCGGGCAGATGGTAGGCAGGGCAGCGCTGGCCTGCGGCTCGCCGGTGGGTGCAGGGGTAGGGGCAGATGGCGGCACAGGCGGAAGAGCGGCCAACTGGCGCTCCGGCCCGGGCGTGGGGAGAGGGACGGCGGCCTCTCCAGCTGGCTCTGAGGGCGTGTCCGGGCGGGCCTGCGGCGAGGGTGCCTTATCCGGCCCTGTGACGCTTTCGGGCGCAGGCGATGCCGCGACGGCCGGATCCCTGCGGCTCGGGCGCGGTTCCACCGGGACCACGGGCGAGGCGGGTGGCGCCAGTGTCACCGGAGCGGAAACGTCGGTGTCCGTCGGGGCGCTCGCGGCTTCGGTAGCATCGACCGGCGTGGGCGAGGCAGCGTCCGCCGCCGTGGTTGCCGCCGTCGGGGCTGCTATATCCTGCGGGCGGGGGCGCGGAAGCGGTATGCTGGCGTTTGCCCTTGGCTTCGTCGACGCCTTGCGTCGGGCAGGCTTTTCGGACGCCACGCCAAGCCATTCACCGAGCTGGCGATTAACGGCGGTGCCCGCCTGGTCGATCGACTGCTTCAACTCCTGCACCGGCTCCGCCGAGAGTGGCAGGCTGCCTGCCAGCAGGAATGCGAGGCCCGCCAAAAGGCCAGGGAAACGAAAGAGGGGAAAGCCGGGGCCGGATGGGAGCCGGGGAAAATCCATGCTATCAGGCCTCCAATGCCGGCTTACAGGCCCGGACCAACCGGATTGCGACAGACAGTGAACGCGCCACGCGCCATTCTGTTCGACAAGGATGGTACTCTTGTCGACTTTGACCATACCTGGGGACCCGCCGCCGGTGCGGTGATGCGGCGTCTGGCGGGAGACGAAGGCGAAACGCTGGAACGGCTGTTCCACGCCAGCCACTATGTCGCCCATGAACGGCGATTCCTGCAGACCTCGCCACTTATCGCCGGTTCCTCGCGTCAATACGGTCCGCTCTGGGCGGAGATTCTGGCGCGCGTGGCCGATGCCGCCTTCTATCATCAGGTCGACCTTCTCTTCTGCGAAGAAGGAGAACGATTCCTGACCCCCATCGGGCGGCCTGCTGAAACGCTGGCGCGACTGCACGCTTTCGGCCTGCCGCTCGGCATTGCCACCAATGACGCGGAGCCGAATGCGCGCCTGCAGGCCGACCGCCTCGGCCTTTCGCCCTATCTGAGCGCGGTCTATGGCCATGATTCCGGTTATGGCTCAAAGCCGGCGCCCGGCATGGTGCAGGCCTTCGCCGCGCTGACCGGCCTGCCCCCGTCCGCCATCGCGCTGGTCGGCGATACCCGGCATGATCTTGAAACTGCCCGTGCCGCCGGCGCGATGGCGGTCCTTGTGCGGTGCGGCCCCGCGCCGGTGGACGATTTCGCCCATGAGGCCGACCTCGTCGTCGACACTGTTGAGGAACTCGCCGCGTTGATCCTCGGCGCGGCGGAAGTCCAAGCCGCCTTGGCGTGAGGCGAGCGGGGGAAATATGGCAGTGATCCGCCGACGGCTTTATATTGAGGAGCGCATGTCGCGGCTCGCCGTCTGGAGTCTGCGCACCGCCATCTTCGCCTTTCCCGTGACTTTCATCGGCGCCGTGCTCTACGCGACCGAGACGCTCGATTTCCGCAGCGCGCTATATACCGTGCTGGCCGGGGTGGGCGTGGCGGCGCTGGCGTTGGGGCTGGCGCTGGCGGGCTTCGTGGTGATCTGGAACGAGGGGCTGAAGGGGCTGTGGCGTGTCATCGGTGCCGTCTTGCTGGCGCTGGTGCTCATCGTGCCGACGGCCACCCTTGCCGCCTTCGGCATGGGCGTGCGCAACCTGCCCGACGTGACCACCGACACGCTGGATCCGCCTGATTTCGTCACGCTCGGTGCGGTTCGCTCGCGCGTCGCCAACGGCCTGGTCTATCCGGGCGACAGGCTGGCGGGGGTGCAACTCGATCTCTATCCCGGGATCAAGCCGATGACTTTCGACGCGCCACCTGACGAGATATTCCGTGGGCTGCTGCTGCTGGCCAAGCGCCATAAATGGCTGATCGTCGATGCGGTGCCGCCGCGCGAGGGCCGTGATGGCCGTGTCGAGGCCGTGGCCCGCAGCCTGCCCTTCGGCCTGCGCGATGATCTGGTGATTCGCGTCCGCCCGATCGCGACCGGCACTCGGGTCGACATGCGCTCCACGGCGCGCAGCGGTGATGTCGATTTCGGCTCCAACGCCCGGCGCATTTCCCAGCTCTTCGCCGAACTCGCCGACCAGCAGGGCCGCCCGCTGCGCCGTTGAGGTGGCTGAGGGCCGCCGTCCGGCCGTCCAGGCGACGCCGGGGGAGCTGGGGAAGCAGGCCGGTGCTAGGGCGGTTCAGGGCAGGCGGTAGAGGCCCGTGAGCGTGGCAGGGCCTTCCGTGACCACGTCGCCGCGTTCCACCAGGTCCTCGAGGTGGGCCAGGGTGGACAAGCCCGCCGCGCCGGCAAGCCGAGGGTCGAGGCCGAAATAAATCGCCCGCACGATCTCCGGTATCGCGCGCGGGCCTCGTTCCAGCGCCCGCACGATGGCCGTCTCGCGGGCCTGGCGGTGGCGAAGGAAGCGCTCAACGAAGGCCGGGCCCCGCGTGATCACCCCGCCATGGCCGGGAAGATACAGCGTTTCCGGCCGCTCTCCGAGCCGGCGCAGCGAGTGCATGTAGTCGTTCATCGAGCCGTCGGGTGGGGCCACCACGGTAGTGGACCAGCCCATGACATGATCGCCGACAAAGATGGCGCCCGCCTGCTCCAGCACGAAGGCCATGTGATTGGCGGTATGGCCCGGGGTTGCTAGTGCCGTGAGCGTCCAGTCCGTGCCCTCGACCCGGGTGCCGTCAGCCAGCGCGACATCGGGCAGGAAGGCGCGGTCACCGGCAGAGTCGAGAGCGGGGATCTCCTGCGCGTGCAGCGGGCGGGCGGAGCGGTGGGGCCCCTCGCCATAGGTCAGTGCCCCCGTCGCCGCCTTCAGCGCCGCCAGTGCGCCACTATGGTCGCGATGGGTGTGGGTCAGGAAGAGGTGCGTCACACTCTCTCCGCGCACCGCCGCCAGCACGGCAGCGACATGCGAGGCGTCGTCCGGTCCTGGGTCGATGATCGCCACCTCACCGCGTCCGACGATATAGGTGCAGGTGCCGGTAAAGGTGAACGGCCCGGGATTGGGCGCCAGTACCCGGCGCACGCCCGGCGCCACCTCGTCCACCACCCCCGGCAGGGCGTCGAAGCGCCGGTCGAAGGGAATGTCTTCCGCCATGGCATGCCTCTTGCGGCAGCCGCTCCGCGCGTCGGCTCCGCTCCGTTTGCGCGCCGGCCCCGGCACGTCTATTCAGCTACTGCGCGGACTGCCTATCGCAAGGATGAGGGATGGACAAACTGCTCGACGGCTATCGCCGATTTCGCGTCACCGCCTGGCCGGAGCGCAAGGCGCTTTTTGAACGGCTGGCGGCTCTTGGGCAGAAGCCCGAGACGCTGGTCATTGCCTGCTCCGACAGCCGCGTCGATCCGTCCATGATCTTCGATGCGGGGCCGGGCGAGCTTTTCGTCGTCCGCAACGTCGCCAATCTGGTTCCGCCCTACACCATCCCCGACCACCTGCACCACGGGACCAGCGCGGCAATCGAGTTTGCCGTGCGGGTCCTGGAGGTGCGCGAGATCGTGGTGCTCGGTCATGCGCTGTGCGGCGGTGCTGGCGCACTGGTCGACGGGGCGCCGCCGCAGGCGCAGGACTTCCTGCCGGACTGGATACGCATCGGCGGCCCGGCCCGCGACATCGCGCTCAATCTCAGCGACGATCCCGCCGAGCGCCGGACCATTCTCGAATATCAGTGCGTCAAGCTCTCCCTGCGCAATCTCGAGACCTTTCCCTGGGTGCGCGAGCGGATCGAAGATGGCCGGCTAACCTTGCAGGGGGCCTATTTCGCCGTCGCCACTGGCGTGCTCGAAAAACTGCGCCCGGATGGCACCTTCGCTCCGGCCTAGTACTTTCGGCTCAACGAGCATGGAACCCGGCTGGCCACCCAAGCGTTTCGCGAATGGCCGGGTTCTCCCGACCTTCAGTCACGGCGGGAGGATGTGCCATGGGACTGCTCTCGAAAGATATCAGGTCATTCGATGATCTTCTCGTCCAGGGGCTGGGCGAGCTTCTCTACACCGAGCGCCGGGTCGCCAAGACACTGGCGATCATGGCTGGCAAGGCCTCGGACACAGCTCTCGGGCAGGCATTGGATCAGTGTGCGAACGCCGGCACCGCCAACCTCGCCCAGATCGAGCAGGTCTGTCGTCGGCGCGACTGTCGGCCGCATGTGGCGGAGAGCCCGGCGATTGATGGCATCTTCATCGGTGCGGAGGAGCTTTCCGGCGAGATCGACGACTGCCGTGTGCTCGATATGGCCATCGCCGGTGCCGTCGAGTCGGCCGCGATCTACACATCGGGCCGCTACACCACATTGATGGGTTGGCTCGACGCTGTCGGTCGCCCTGACTGCGCGCGGCTGCTCCAAGCCGGGTTGGTCCAGCACCAGCGGACGGCGGAGACGATGCGCCAGCTGGCCGAAAAGCGGCTCAATCCCCGCGCGTTGGGAAAGGTTGGGCATGGCCCCGTGGCCGTGGCGATCGCCAGCTGAAACCCTCGGCGGGCTCGTGATGTTCTAGCCACTGGCCCGCCGGCACGCCTCGGCAAGCCGGTACGGATCGGCGGCGAGCGCCTCGACCGCGACCCAACGGTTCCAGTCCGCCGCCAGGCTCCAGCCGGGCCGGCCGACATAGGCCAGCGGCAGCCGATAATGCAGCACGGCGCGCGGCTTCACCTTGCCGCGAATGCGTGGGCCTACCTGATCGGGAAACAGCTGCAGGAAGAGCGGCAGCAAATCCAGCGACCGCTTGCGCGTCGGATTGGCGGCCAGATAGTCCGCGCACAGCTGCTCAATGTCGGGTCGGTAGTTGGGCGAAAGCGTCCGCCTGATATAGGCCGCCGGATAGGGCGGCGGCGCGTGAAAGCGCTCCAGCCGGCTGGTGATGCTGTCCGCCCGCAGGCCAGGCTCCAGCACCAGATAGGCCTGCAGCAGCCTCAGCAAGGCGGGCGCATCGGTTGCCACCGGCATGATGTTGAAATGCAGACCGAGCGAATCGGTCAGGATTGCACCTTCGCCGCCTGCTCCCGCCGCGCGCAGCCCCTGCGTGACCGTGTCGATCTCGCCGAGCCGCTCCGGCGCCAGCGGCCCGGTGATCATCTCCCGCGGCACGAAAGCCTGCACCGCCGCGCCGAGCCAGGTGGAGAGCGGCGGTGCCAGCCGACGACCTGGCCCGTCGCGCCGGGGATGGACATGGCGCATGTCCAGCTCGACGCCGATATCGCCGAGGCGTGAGCGCATGAGCCGAAAGGCGTGCGGGTCCTCTTCCTCGACCGTGCCGCCGAGCAATGCCTGTAGGCATTCGGCCGCCTTGCGTTCGGAGAGATGGGTAAATTCGATCTCGACGCCGACCAGCCTCGGGCGGCCGTCCACCGTCAATCGCGAGGGCAGCGTATGAAAAGGCGGGGAAGGCGCGCTCACGTGAGGTGCCAGCGGGTCTGTCTCATCGGCCGGATATGGGGAGCGCGCGCGCCTTGTCCAGACGCGCCTCCCGCGCCGCCCCGAGGGGCGGCGGGTCGTCTCGGCAGAAACGTGGATAGTCTCGGGAAATTATGGTCGGAGTGGCAGGATTTGAACCTGCGACCCCCTCGTCCCGAACGAGGTGCGCTACCAGGCTGCGCTACACTCCGCCTAGGCGCGAGCCTCTAGCATGCGAATGAGCGGGCCGACAAGGGCCCTGCTGCCACTTGCTTGGGGATCGGTGGATAAGCTGCCTGTGGCCTGCCTAAGCGTCGAGGTTGAAAGCGGCGGCCAGCTGTGGCTATCTCCGCGCCCACGGAACGCGCCCGGCCCGGTCGCGGCCCGTTGGGGCGTCGCCAAGCGGTAAGGCAGGGGATTTTGATTCCCCCATGCGGAGGTTCGAATCCTCCCGCCCCAGCCACCACCTATAACTTGTTGTTTTTCAATGACTTATGTGGGTTGGTGCGGCTCGTTCTAGTACAGAATTCTAGTACAGCAGCGCGCATGAGACTGATGGCTGCTGTCGTCCCGCCGTTGGGCTGCCACGTGGGCTTGCCCTTCATCGACGGGCTGCGACTGATTTGCCAGCGTTTGCGAAAAAACAGGGGCGTGGATCGACGCGCACAGCTCTCATCGAGCCACACGGTCGTCCACACCCCTGTTTCCAGTTTCGTTGCCCTTATGAGAGGAAACAGGGAAACTCGACCGACCGATCTCAATTCCCCTACTGCAGGGAGCTACGCTCTCCCGGAAGTGTCCTCGTGGGAGTCAGTAGTCGGCATCATCATCCTGACCATCCATCCCCTCGGCCCCCTCCTCGGCATCCCCCGGGTGATCCCGCAGCTGCCGGGCGTCGGAAAAGCATTCGCTGATCTCCTTGTCCGTGATCTGCTTGGCGAGCTTCGCAGCCGTCAGCTGCTTGCTGACCGTGCCCTTCGACATCACAAGGTGCTGCGCGATCTCCTGCTGGCTGACGAACTTCCTCGACCGAACACAGAGGACGACCGCGCTGTCTCCATCCTGGACGATCTCGTCGTCGATCTGCCAACCAGTCTCGGTCAATGACCACTGCCGAGGCAGGAGTGCCTCTGAGCGCTTCTGGCGGAACTTGCCGAACACCGGGACGAAGCTGGCCGCGTCCATGCGGGGCAGCTTGGGCTTCCTCAGTTCCAGCACACTCTCGAAGGTAACCTCGATTGAGGCGCTTCCTCTGAGGGCGTTGCCGTCCTTGCGGGCGTGATGGATCAGGATCGTCGTGAGGTTCCTTTGCTTGGTCGATAGCAGGAAGCTCTGGATCTTCTTGAACGACGTCGCCGCATTTTCGTCCTCCAGGCCCTCACTGAGCGTCGTAAAGTTGTCGAGGATGACGACGTCGGCTTCGAGCTTTTCCGCCGCCTGCAGGATAGCCGCACGTCCCTCTTCCGATGTCAGATCGAAGAAGACCGTATCGGCTTGCTGGCCTTGCCGGTTGACGAAGACGAGGTTGTCCGCGAGGAGCGTCGCGTTACCCAAGGTCACAGCACCGGTGTCCCGGAGGGTCTCAAGGCGATCCTTCACGTCCTCTTCGTGCATCTCACCGTCGATGTAGAGGACACGATAGGCCTGCTCCGACTTCCAGGGAACAACGCTTCCGCCTGTCGCCATGGCCATCGCGAGGCTGAGGCTGAGCATGGTCTTGCCGACACCAGACGCGGCCCAGATAAGGGCCGTCTCCCCTCGGCGAAGCCAAGGGTCGACGATGAAAGAACGATGCGGGAACTGCTTCCGTAAAAGTTCGCCTGCCGAAAGGGCTTCAAGTCCTCCCGCGATATGGATTGTACTTATCGCGTCAGCGGTCGCTGCTATACAACGGCCGGGAGATACCTCGATCACTCAGCGGCCCCACCTTTCTGGAGTCATGCCAGTCGCTCTGAGGGCGTAATTGATCGCTACGGACTTCGCATATGCCGACGAATGTCCGGCACGTTCCATATCCTTCAGCGCCCGATCATAGAACCGAAGCGCCTTTCTTGCCTGAGATGTGCCGCAACGCTTCCAGAAATCCACAAGACCTTCCGAGGTGAGGGCAATCTTGGCAACACCATTATCCATGACAACGTCGAACTGATCGGCCGTAAAGCCCCCCGCCGTGAGTTCGGCGCGCGCAGACCGTGCCGGGGAGAGAGTGGTCACATTATCCATTTTTTACCTGCCATTGGTTGCTGACATGACGCCTTGGCGAATTTGCCTGGGCAGATACGTCCAAGAAATGCAGACCGGCAGTTCCCTCTCAGATGCGTCCAGGAAATATCTAGTACTTTCAGAGACCTAACCGGCATCCAGGGTCTGGATCGCCCTGTAGACGCTGCCACGGCCGATCCCCAGCGCCTTGGCGATCTCAGTGGGAGTCTTGCCCTCGGCGTGCAGGCGCCGCGCCTCGTCCGCCTTGAGCCGTGCTGTCGGCTTCCGGCCCGTGTAGCGCCCCTCAGCCTTGGCCTTGGCGATCCCCTCCTTCTGGCGCTCCAGCATCATCTCCCGCTCAAACTGAGCGAACCCGGCGAAGATGTTGAGGATGAGCTTGCCGGTGGAGCTGCGCGTGTCGACGGGTTCGCCGCCGAGGTTGAGTACCCTGAGGCCGACCTTCTTGGCGTCCAGCTCCTTCACCAGTTCCCACAGGTTGACCGTGGAGCGTGCCAGCCGGTCGATCTTGGTTACGACGAGGGTGTCGCCCTCCCGGACATAGTCGAGGGCCTGTGCCAGCACGGGACGTGCCCCGACCGAGGAGGCCTGCTCAACGAACACCCTGCCGCAGCCAGCCGCTTCGAGGTCGCGCCGCTGGGCTTCCAGACCGGCCTCCTGTTCGGCGGTGGAGGTTCGGCCATAGCCAACGAGCTGGCCAGAGGGGTGAGTGGTCGTGCTCATGTCGTTGCCCTGAGTGTCCAAAAGGTCAAGGCATGAGAGTCGTATGCGTCCAGAATGTCCATACCCACCCCAATGGACGCCTCTGAGCACCAAAGCGGACACGTCCACATGGGCAGGGTCATCTGGACGCGACGCGGCCGATGTAGGGCCGAAACCTGACGAGGCAGGCGAGAGCTGAGACGGCGAAATCACGAGGTCGCAGGGTTCTCAGTCGACGCTGCGAGATCCGCCCCCTACACCACCCCTGCCGCATTCATGGACGGGCTTGCTCCACCGCACATTTGGCGGGGGGCACGGGGGACGCGCGCGACTTCGCGGTGGGGCATATGTGTCTGTAAATGCGAGACCAGATTTCGATCTCACCCAACGGCTCGATCCTTTGAAGCGCTCGGCACGGGTTATCGCTTCCATAGGCGCCCCGTCGAAGCAGCCTGTCGATTGCCCCTGCCCGAGTCCGTTCGGCTTGCGCCTCCGCAATGGCGCGGTCTAGTTTGGACTGGTAATTGGTGGTGCTGTCAGCTCAATTTCCCGGTCGTGCGGCATGGCGTCGCCGCTCTGACAGGACACCATATGGATGACAGCCGCGACAGCGATCCCCACAGCCACGGTGCTAGGATGGCCGAATCACGCCATCGGCGGACTGCATTCCTCATGCGTAACGCATGCGAATTGTCGTCGGCATGATGCGGGAACCTTTCGGACGCTTGGAGTGCCGGCATGTCACGACTGACGGACCTGATCGCGCGGGCCAAGGCGAGGGACAGCGCGCTGGGGGAGGAGCTTGAGCGGGAATTCAAGGCGCTGGCGTCGCGGCGCGCCTTTGGGCTGAACTTCGAGCGGCACCGGCCGGAAAGCGTGGAGCTTCCTGGTCGACCTGCGCGACGGGGCGACAAGGTGCGCGTCCTGCCGCCGCGCGGCTCAACCCAGCGCGGGGATCCGCGGCTGTGGCGGGTGACCCGGATTGACGGCGACGGGGAAGCGCGGGTGGCACAGGTCGCGCTGATCGACGCCGAGGCAGCCGAGACGGCCGAAGTGGCGGTCGCCGATCTGGTCGTGGTGGCCGAGTTCCGCGACTTAATCTACCCCGGCCTGGTCAGCACGGGTCGTGTGACACGCGGGGGCGACAGCCGTTCCACGCCGTGATCAACGGCGAGAATTTCCATGTGCTTGAGGCGCTGACCTACACCCATCGCGGCAAGATCGACGCCATCTATATCGACCCGCCCTACAATTCTGGCGCAACCGACTGGAAGTACAACAACAATTACGTCGAAAAGGACGATCTATATCGGCACAGCAAATGGCTGGCTATGATGGAACGTCGTCTAAAAATTGCAAGGGAGCTTCTGAGCCCGAATGACTCGGTGCTCATCGTCGCTATCGACGAAAAAGAGTACCTCAGACTGGGATTGCTTCTTGAGCAAGTGTTTCCGGAGGCGAGGCTCCGGATGATTTCTACACAAATTAACCCGAAGGGGGTTGGTGTAAGCGAAGGCTTTAAACGCGTTGATGAATATATTTTCATAGCGCGCTTTGGATCACAAGAAGTTAAGTCGACGACATCCCCAATTTTGGGAAGTCGCCCAATAGATACTCTCGAAAAGCAAATAGAAGAAGCTGAAGAAGATGGCGTGCTAAGAATTGGTCTAGACTGGCAAACCGCTCGTAGGCGCGACCTTCAATCTGTTAGAAAGACGCGGCCTGGTCAGTTTTATCCAATTTATGTTAATGAGGCTACTGGTCAGATCGAAGCTGTTGGCGATCCGATCCCGCACGAGCAAGATCGCTTGAACGTTGAGTCGCGGGCTGGCTGCATAACTGTATTTCCCGTACGAGAGGATGGAACGGAGATGAACTGGAGCGTGACTGCTCCTACGTTCATTTATCGGTGGAAGAAGGGTTATGCTAGATCAGGCAAGGCACAGCCCGGTAAGCCGCAGCCCTACATCATTCAGTATTTGAAAAGTGGACCTATATCTGACATTGAAGAAGGACGTGCTGTATCTGAGGGATATAACCCCGATGGATCTGTGATTGCTTACTATGATGAGCCGGGGGCAAAAGCGCCACCGACCCAATGGAATCTTCGTTCCCACAACGCGGAACACTACGGCACGAAGACTATTCGCGCCTTATTATCGGGCCGGAAATTTCCATTCCCAAAAAGCCTTTATGCTGTCGAAGATGTTTTGCGCTTATTCGTTCTCGGAAAACCTGAGGCGATAATCCTCGACTTCTTCGCTGGCTCTGGCACCACGGCCCATGCCGTTATGCGGCTGAACCGTCAGGACGGCGGACAGCGACAGTGCATCTCGGTCACCAACAACGAGGTGGCCGCCGAAGAACAGGCAGCCCTGCGCAAGGCGGGCCGGCGTCCGGGTGACCCAGACTGGGAAAAGTGGGGTATCTGCGACTACATCACTAAACCGCGGATCGCCGCCGCCATCACCGGCAAGACGCCGGAGGGAGAGGACATAAAGGGCGATTACAAGTTCACCGACGAGTTTCCGATGGCCGAAGGGTTCGAGGAGAACGCCGAGTTCTTCACCCTGACCTACGAATCGCACGTCGCCGTCGGCGCAAACTTCGCCTTCCAGCGCATCGCCCCCCTGCTATGGATGCGGGCGGGCTCAGAGGGACGCCGTATCAACGAGCTGCCCACGGAGGGATGGGAGGTGGCCGATACATACGGCCTGCTGGTCGATCTGGACCGCGCAGGCGCCTTCTGCGATGCCATGGCCGCGCGGGACGGCGTGCGTGTCTCCTATGTGGTGACCGATGACGACCGCCGGTTTCAGGCGGTGGCCCGCGCGCTGCCGGAGGGCGTCGAGCCGGTGAGGCTCTACGAGTCCTACCTTTCCAATTTCCGCTTTTCGATGGGCCGCTGAGCCATGAAGTTCACCCTCAAGGACTATCAGGAAGAGGCCGTCGGCAAGGTTCTGGTGAACCTCAAGAAGGCCTCGAGGCGGTGGCGCGAGGATGGCGACAAGCATGCCTTCTCGCTGACGGCGACAACGGGCGCGGGCAAAACCGTCATGGCGGCGGCCGTGTTCGAGGCGCTCTTCCACGGTGATGACAACTACGACATCGAGCCCGATCCGGGTGCCGTCGTAATCTGGTTCAGCGACGATCCCTCGCTGAATGAGCAGTCCCGTTACCGCCTGCTTCAGGCGGCGGACCGGCTGTCGATCTCTGACCTAGTGGTGGTGCAAAACACCTTTCAGCGGGAAGCGCTGGAGCCGGGGAAGATTTATTTCCTGAACACGCAGAAGCTGAGCAAGTCGAGCCTGCTCGTGCGCGGGCGAGAGACGGATGAGGAGGCCGATGCGAATGCACCGCCTCTGCCAATGCCGGACAGCCGGTCCTGGACGATCTGGGACACGATCCAGAACACGATCGATGACCCGGCTCTGACGCTCTATCTCGTGCTCGACGAGGCGCATCGCGGAATGCGCGCGGCAACTGGCGCGGCCGAAAAGACCACCATTGTCAAACGGTTGATCAACGGATCGGGTTCTGTCTCGGGCATCCCGGTCGTCTGGGGTATCTCGGCCACGGTCGAGCGGTTCAACGTGGCGATGGCCGACATGCGGGGGCGCGCGACCCTGCCTAACGTCATCGTGGATTCGGGCAAGGTGCAGGCGTCCGGTCTCCTGAAGGACACCATCATCCTCGACGTGCCGAAGGAAGCCGGGCAGTTCGACACCGTGCTGGTGCGCCGTGGCACCGACAAGCTGAAGGAAATCTCGGCCGCCTGGGCGGCCTATGGCGCGCAGCAGAGCGATGCCGGGGTGGTTCTGCCCCTCATGGTGCTGCAGGTGCCAAATGCGCCGGATCACAATGACATCGGCAAGGCACTGGATACGATCTTCTCTCACTGGCAGGGCCTGCCAGAGGATGCGGTGGCGCATGTGTTCGGCGAACACTCGACCCAGACCTTCGGCCGCCACAGCGTGCCCTACATCTCGCCCGAACGGGTGCAGGACTCGAGTTGGGTCCGGGTTCTGATCGCCAAGGATGCCATCAGCACGGGATGGGACTGTCCACGTGCCGAAGTCATGGTCTCGTTCCGGCCCGCTCGGGATAGGACGCACATTACCCAACTTCTGGGGCGGATGGTGCGCACGCCGCTTGCGCGGCGGATCCCGGGCAACGACCGACTGAACTCGGTTGACTGCCTGCTGCCGTTTTTTGACGAGGCGTCAGTCAAGGACGTTGCCAAGGCGCTGATGTCCGGCGGCGACGGTGGCGAGGAGCTTCCCGGCCGCCGCGTGCTGATCAACCCGGTGGAGTTGAAACCGAACCCTCATATTCCCGAGGGGGTCTGGGACAAGCTGCTTTCGTTGCCCTCACAGACGCTGCCCAAGCGCCATGCCCGCCCGATCAAGCGGCTGACATCACTGGCACATGAGCTGGCAGTGGATGGCCTGTTGGCCGATGCCGGCAAGCTGGCTCACGCCGAGATGCACAAGATTCTGAATGGCATCCGCGCGCGCTACAAGGCCGAGATAGAGGCTGCTCGCACGTCGGTGATGACGGTCGAGGGCAAGAGCATTAAGGCCGACCTGAAGGGCGGCGCGATGACATTCGACGACTTCCTAGAGGAAGCGGACTACGCCGTCATAGAGGATGCCTACCGCCGCGCCGGGCGGGCGATCAGCCCCGATCTCGCGACGACATACAGCGCTTATCTCGCCCGGCACGAAAGCGAGGCTGGCGACATGGAAACGGCGCTCATGGAAGCGCATGTCAGCATCGCTGCCTTGGGCCTAGTCCCACAGGTTCGCGAAACGCTCGAGGCGGATGCGGAGAAGCTGGCCAACCAGTGGCTGAACCGGTTCCGGGTCGAGATCAAAAATCTGTCTGACGAACGCCAGGACATCTATCGCCAGATCAGGGAGATGAGCGCTCATCCGATGGAGGTTGAACTCGCTCGCCCGAGATCATGGATGCAGACGACCACGATCCGCGAGGCAAATGGGGCAGAAACACCTCTCCCTACCTTCGAGAAGCACCTTCTTTGCGACGAACGTGGGCTGTTCCCCGAGGACTTCAATTCCTGGGAAGGCGAAGTGGTGCGGGCCGAGCTCGGACGGACCGACACTGTTGCTTGGTATCGTAACCCGTCGCGAGCGAGCCAGGACTCGCTGGGGATCATCTATGATGACGGTGGCGAGCCCAAAATCGTGCGACCGGATTTCGTCTTCTTCATCCAACAGAGCGACGGGACATTCACAGCGGACATTGTTGACCCGCACGGCATTCAGTTTGGTGACGCAATTCCAAAGCTGAAGGGGCTGGCCCAGTATGCAGAACGCTTCGGCAGTAATTATCGCCGGATCGACGCCGTTGCGAAGATAGGTGAACGGTTCCGTGTCATCGACCTCAAGGAGGCGGCAGTCCGTGCAGCGGTATCGGCTGCTACATCGATCAAGGCGCTGTATGAAGGGGCGGATGCGTCAGACTACTTGGTCTAAGCTCTTCTTTTTTCGATTTTTGGGGTGCGCCGCAGCTGTGTGTCACTCCAGAGGTTGCGTGCTTATACCCATCGAAACATCTACGAGCGTTTGCCGCAGCCTTGACCATGTCTGTTTTCAGGATGTCCGAATTGTTACTTGAACGATTCAATTGCAGCGCTTAGCTACTTGGCCGCTTGCTACCCCAATTTCGGTCGCTCAGCATCGCTCTGTTTGAGCTTAAAGGCGTCGGCCATCCTGAGGATAATTCCGCCCGAAACTTGAAGGTCGTCATCGGCAGCAGGGTCGAGCAGCCGAAGAAGCGCCAGCTCCACATGCTGTCCTGGTTTTGCCAGCCCCTCTAGTGCGTGTTGAAGTCGTTGTAGGGCGTTTCGAGGGCTATGCAGACGTAGGCCTCCAGCAGAGCCTGCCGCATCTGGTCGTTCTCCTCGACAAAGCGATAGTCCATGGCCCGGATGCGGGCCTTGGCTGCTGCGAAGGCATCAGCGTAGTCCGGACGTAATATCATGTCGGCTCGGCCCTCGCCCCGTCGGTACGTCGCCTTGTGGCCGACGACCTCCGCCATTAGCTTCCATGCAAAAGAAGCTTGGTTTTGCTTTGCGGAAACGCCGCAGTGTAGGCCGTACCTGTAGGCGATACGGTTCGAGCGCCCAACGTAAAGATGGCGATCGCCCTCGCTGAAGAGGTAGATGCCGCTCTTGGGCGTGGACACCCGCGATGGTGGAGTTCCGCGCAACGGCTCCATGGCCATCAGCCGCTCAAATGAGGGGTGAAGGCTCTCCACCACCTCGGCAAATTTCGGTTGCATTAATATCCCCCAAGATTCCGAGCTTCCTTCGCGTCTCGGCAACCATATGGTCTTGGGTGCCATACTTGGCTTTGAAAATCAGCATCCCATTTTTGACGCACTCTCCAAATTTCCGTCAATACGCCGTTTTCACGGGGTGCACTATTTTTGACCAATGTGCTTCCTGCCCATAACGCCCCACAGTTATTGTGGACCTCAACCCGATGTACTCCACGGACAGCACACGGAAGACGAGCGACTCTGGCGTAGCATTCCTGGGCCGCCGTAGTATCTGTCGAACGACAGCTTTCGGGCAACTGACGAGGTTGTCGGAACGGCCGGAATGGCGGCGCAAAGCGAACGTTGCTGAATGCGCAGTCGGGAGGTGGGTATGGGTCAAGTGCCCATTGTGGAGGGCGGACGGCTAGCAGTGAGGCGTATTATCTAGTAAAATCAAAGCATAAGGAGGGGCGGTATTCAGTCCTATCCTGGCACGTGTGTTACCTTTCACGTCGGCAGCCTCAGTAACTCCACCAGCTCCCGCTTCTGTCCAATCGTCAGGCCGTTGGGAGAGTACACCCGGTAGGTGAGGCCCTTCTTGCCGTGCCCCACGAGCTGGGCCACTTCCGTCTCCGGGATGCGGCTGCGCTCGAAGGTTTCGACCACGTTCTTCCGAAAGCCGTGGAAGGTGGACCGCCCCTTGATGTTGCTGGTGCTGCGACCGAAGTCACGCCCGATGTACCAGCTGCGTTTCCTGTCGGGGCCTCCGGGCCTGAGGTGGGGGAAGAGGAAGCCGGAAGGGGGGCACAGCTCTAGGAAGGCCGTCAGGTTGCTGTGGATCGGCACAACGCGGACGCTGCTCTCTGTCTTACCAGCGGGGATGTTGAAGTACCGAACGCCATCGGCTTCCTGGATATCAGCGGCCTCCAGCGAGCATATTTCGTTGAGGCGCATGCCGGACAGCAGCGCGATCCGAGGCAACCAGTGAAGCGGGCCGGGTTCTCCGGAGGCGCCTGGGGAACTCTCCAGGGCAAGGACGGCCTTCAAGGCTTCCACGCTCCAGGGTGCATTGGCGTCCTTGGGTGTCTTCACCTTCAGCGACTGCCCATCGAAGGGGTTCTCGCCCAGCGCGTCGTCCCGGTTCCTTGCCCACTCCCACAGCCCATAAAGGGCGGAGCTGTAGCGATTCACGGTCCTGTTGGAGACCTTCGACCCTCCAGCGGTGCCGTAGGTGGCGAGGAGCTGGTCCAGGGTTCGGCTCTTGGTCTGAGGGGAGCGGCCCCAATTCGGCGACAGCCGCTTCACCTTGTCGAAGAAGGTCGTGACGGTCTTCCGGTTCACCGTCACCAGCGGAGCGTCTTCGATGTGGTCGCGGAAGAGGCGGTAGACGACCTCCATCTGCGAGACCGTTTGCAGCGTCAGGCTGCTCGACCTGTCGCGCTGGCGGTCGCTGATGAAGTCCGCCGCCACTTGGGAGAACGGGGTGCCGTACTCCTTGGGCACGTCCTGACGGCCCTCACGTGCACGTCTGATGGCCTCGAACGCGGCGACGACCTCGGGGGCAAGGTCGTCCTCATCCGCCTCTGACAGGTCGTCCACGTGCAGGCGGCGCATCTCGGGGGCTGCGTACTCATCCCACAGGAGGTCCAGCTGGACGTCCAGTTCATCGTCTTCCCGGAAGCGGCTCTTGAGCCACGTGATGCGCTGCTGGACCTCGAGGAAGATGTTGCGCGGTGCCTCGTTGCCCCGGATGGCGCCCTGGTGCAGGTCGAAGGTCCGCTTCCAGGCTGCGGCCTTCTCAAGCGCAAGATGCTCGGCGAGCTTGCGGTCCGACGTGCGGAGGCTCTCCTGGATGACGGCCTTGCCGATGATGGACTGGACCGACGTGGGCACGGCGAGCTGGAACCACCAGACCGCGCCCCGCTGCTTGAGCCACCTTCCACGCCTTGCCATTCTGACCGCTCCTCAGTGGGCGATCTAGTACACATTTCTAGTACAGTCGAGGCTTGGCAGGCCATGAAGATGTTAATATCTGGTCTTTTGAGTGTGTCGATGCTTGGGCTCCTCCCGCCCCAGCCATTTTCATTATCCAACCGATGTCAAAATCGTAGTTCTGCATCTGCCGCGCTCGCCGGCGACACGGCGTGCTTTGTGAGCCGCTATGGAATTCTCCGAGAGAGGGATGATGGGGCCGCCGCGCCTCTATGTGATGGGAGCATCGTGCTCCGGCGTTTCCACGCTGGGGAGCACTCTGGCTGCCCGGCTCGGCCTGCCGCATCTCGATGTCGACGACTTCTACTGGATGCCGACCGATCCCCCTTACAGCGTCAAACGTCACCCGGAGGACCGCGTTCGCCTGATCACGCAGCGGCAGAACGACGCCGAGGGGTGGGTCCTCACAGGATCATTCATCGGCTGGGGCGACGCTTTGGTGCGGGTCGTTGATCTGATCGTCTTCCTCTGGACGCCCACGGCCGTTCGATTGGCGCGGTTGGCAGCGCGCGAGGCGGAACGGCATGGCCCGCGCATTTTGCCCGGCGGCGACATGCATGAAGCCCACTGCGCATTTCGTGAGTGGGCATCGCGCTATGACGATCCCTCCTTCGAAGGGCGTAATCAGGCGCAGCATGAGCGTTGGTTAAACGAGCAATCCGCACCGGTGCTTCGTCTGCGCGGCGAACGCCCGCCCGATGAATTGGCGCAATCGGTTGTGGCTGCGCTCTCCCGCCGCCCGCTTCGCGACTGATCGGGCGGCCCCGCCCATCTGCGTCGTCGCGTGGCGGCGCGCTTCGCAGAACACTTCCGCCGATCGCATGCTTGTCTCCTCAAGCCGGCGCAAAGGCGGCTTGGGCAGGCGGCCCGGGTGCGTTCCCCCGGCGTGCCGCAGCGTGCTAGAAAGGCACCGGCTTCTTCCATCGCCGGGCTTTTTCATTGCGCATCCATCTCGTCAATCCCAACACAACCCGCTCCATGACCGAGAAGATCGCGGCGGCGGCCCGTGCAGTGGCGGCACCGGGAACGGAGATCATCGAGGCGACGTCGACCATGGGGCCGGCGTCGATCGAAGGTCACTACGACGACGCCCTCGCCCTGCCCGGCCTGCTGGCAGCCATTGCCCAGGCGGAGGCTTCCGGCGTTGATGCCCATATCATCGCCTGTTTCGACGATACCGGGCTGGACGCGGCCCGAAGCCTTGCCCGCGCCCCGGTCGTCGGCATCGGCGAGGCCGGGTACCATTTCGCCAGTCTCATTGCCCACCGTTTCACGGTGGTGACGACGCTCTCGCGTTCCATCCCTGTCATCGAGGCAAATCTCCTGCGCTCGGGGCTGGAGAGGCGTTGCGCTCGTGTGCGGGCCTCGGAAGTGGCGGTGCTGGAGCTGGAGGACCCTGCCTCCGATGCGCGCGCCCGCATCTCCGAAGAAATCGGCCGCGCCGTGCGCGAGGACCGGGCGGAGGCCATCGTGCTTGGCTGCGCCGGGATGGCGGACCTCGCCCGCGCGCTGGGCGAGACGCATGGCGTGCCGGTGATTGACGGCGTGGCGAGCGCGGTGGCGCTGGCCGAGGGTCTCGTGCGGGTGGGGCTCGCGACCTCGAAACGCGGGGCCTATGCCTCCCCGCGCGCCAAAGCGTATAGCGGCCGGCTGGCCGATTTCGCCCCGACCGGCGGGTGAGGTGCGTCAGCCGAGCTTGCGCAGAAGCCGCATAGCCTGCTCGCGCTCCGTGGCGGTGAGCGGTTCGAGCGTCGCGGCAGAGATCTCCCCGGCGACAAGTATGGCAGCGTCGACGACCTCGCGGCCGCGAGCGGAAAGGTCGACGGCGCGGCGGCGCCGGTCCAGCGGGTCGTCGGTGATGACCAGCAAGTCACGCGCCTGCAGCCTGTCGACGACGCCCTTGATGGTCGCGGCGTCGAGATGGATCAGGCGTCCCAGGTGGTTCTGCGAGCAGGCGCCGATTTCGCGCAGTTTGGCGAGCGTGGCGAATTGCGGCGGGGTCAATCCCTCGATCATGCGTGCGGTGAAAAGGGCGGTATGGCGCTGGCTGGCCACGCGCATCAAGAAGCCCACCTGCTCGTCGAGCCTATAGGCGGCGGCGCCCTCGCCACCGGCGCCGTCCGGCCGGTCCGAACCGCCCCTGTTCATGACCGCAATCCCCCTCCAGTACCGCCAACCTATGAGAGCACAGCGCAGCCGGCGCGCAAATGCAAATTGTCAGCGAGCTGGTGCGTTCCCCGGCGCCAGGGCGGCCTTCGGCGACGTTTCCGCTTCCTGCCCGGTCCTTGGGCCGTGTGCACGCAGTTCTCCCTGTTCGATGCGGTATGCCCGATCGCAGATCGCCGCGCATAAATCCGAACTCTGCTCGGAGATCAGCAGGGAAAGGCCGCCTGCCTTCAACCGCGCCAGTGCGCGGGTCATCTGCTCGACGACGATCGGCGCCACTCCTTCCGAGGGCTCATCGAGCAGCAGAAGCGAGGGATTGCCGACAAGGGCGCGAGCCACCGCCAGCATCTGCTGCTCGCCGCCAGACATCTGGCCGCCGAGGCGCCCACGCATGTCGGCAAGCTGGGGAAAGAGGTCGAACACCGCATCCATTGTCCAGTCCGGCAGGGTCATGTCGGCCGGACGCGGGTGGCGGCCGAGATCGAGGTTTTCCCGCACCGTGAGCTCGGTGAAGATGCGGCGATCCTCCGGCACATAGCCGACGCCGAGACGGGCGATGGCATGGGTCGGCAACGCCAAGAGGTCGGCTCCGCCCAGGGTCAGCTGGCGCGCCTGCCGCCGAACGAGGCCGATGATCGCCTTCATCGTGGTGGACTTGCCGGCACCGTTGCGGCCGACCAGGGCGACGGCTTCGCCGGGTGCGACGTGGAGCGTCAGGCCGAACAGGATCTGCGCCTCGCCGTACCAGGCGTCGAGGCCGTCGATTTCAAGCAGGGGGACGCGCGCGCTCATGGCGTCTCGCTGGTGGAGGCGGAGACACCGCCGAGATAGGCCTCGCGCACCGCTGGGTCGCTCTGCACTGCCTCAACACTGCCATCGGCGATAAGCCGGCCGCGCGCCAGCACCACCACCCTGTCGGCATGGCCGAACACCACGTCCATCGCGTGCTCGGTGAACAGAACGGCGAGGCTCCGTGCCCGGGTGAGATGGCGCACCAGCGCGATCATAGCCTGCCGCTCGTCGGCCGACATGCCGGCGGTGGGCTCGTCCATCAGCAGCAGGCTGGGGTCGCCCGCCAGCGCCATGGCGAGTTCGAGCCGCTTCACATCGCCATAGGCGAGGGCGGCGGCGGGGCGCTCGGCCAGAGCGGCCATGCCGGTTTGATTCAGGAGGGCGAGGGCCTCCTCGCGCGCGATCCGGTGCGCCGGCGCCCACAGGCGGAAGACGCGGCCTTGCGCGGCGATGAGCGCCATCTGGACATTCTCCAGCGCTGTCATCGACGCGAAGACGGTGGCGACCTGGAAGGTGCGGCCGACGCCCAGCCGGGCGATGCGGCGCGGCGGGAGGCCCGTTATATCGCGGCCATGCAGCCGCACCTCGCCCGCATCCGGCCGCAGCTGGCCGTTGATGATGTTGAAACAGCTGGATTTTCCGGCCCCGTTCGGGCCGATCAGGGCCAGCAACTCGCCGGGCGCGATGGAGAAGCTGACGCCGTCGAGCGCGTGCACGCCGCCATAATGCTTGGTGAGCGCCGTGACCTCCAGCACCGGCGCAGCTGCGTTCCCGCTCATGCCGCGCTCCCGCTTTTGCGGCGCAGTCCGGCGGCGAGGCCGGAGGGGAAAATGAGGACGATGAGGAGGATGATCAGGCCGAGCAGACCGCGCCAATAGGGGCTCTCGCGCATCACCATGTCCTGCAGCAAGGTGAGCCCGCCGGCGCCGAGCAGCGGCCCCATCAGCGAGTGCACGCCGCCGAGCAGCACCATCACCAGCCCATCAATGGAGCGGCCGACCGAGATCGCTTCCGGCGAGATCGAGCCCTTGGCGAAGGCGAACAGCCCGCCCGCCGCGCCGCACAGCGTGCCGGCGATGGCGAAGGCGAGCCAGCGCACCCTGTCCACGGCGATGCCAAGCGCTTCCGCCCGCAGGCGCGAATCCCGCCCCGCCCGCAAGGCGAGGCCGAAGGGTGCGAAGACCAGCCGCCGGATCAGGACCAGCCCCAGCACGGTCACGGCCAGCGCGGCGAGATAAAGCCCGCTGGCGCTGTCGAAGGGCGGGTCGGGCCAGACGCCGAACAGCCCGTTGGAGCCGCCCGTGACCTCTTCCCATTGATGGGCGATCGACCACACGATCTGCGCGAAGGCCAAGGTCAGCATGGCGAAATACACCCCCTCCAGCCGGACGCAGAACCAGCCGAACAGCACCGCGCCGGCCGCTGCCGTCGCCATGCCGACACTGAAGGCCAGCGGCGTCGGCAGGCCGAGCACGGTTGCGGCATAGGCGGTGCCATAGGCGCCGAGGCCGAAATAGGCGGCGTGGCCGAAGGAGGCGAGGCCGCCGGGGCCCATCAGCAGATGCAGCGAGGCGGCGAACAGGGCGGCGATCACCATGTCCAGCGCCAGCACCGGGGCGTAGCTGGCGACGGCGCTGAACAGGGGGATGCCGGCGAAGAACACCAGCGCCGCCAGCACGACGAGGCGCCCGGTCCGGCCGAGCGGCACCAGCGGCGCCTCGGCGTCCCCGCGCCGGGCCTGCGCCGGCTGCGGCCGGCCGAACAGGCCGTGCGGGCGGATGACGAGCACCACCGCCATGACGAGGAACTCCGCCACCAGCGTCAGCCGCGACATGTTGAAGGTAAAGCCGCCCACCTCCACCAGACCGAGCGCCGTGCACAGCGCCTTCACCTCCGCCACCAGCAGGGCGGCGAGATAGGCGCCACGGATCGAACCCATGCCGCCGACCACCACCACCACGAAGGCGTCGCCCAGCACGGAGAGGTCGAGGGCGAGATTGGCGGGCTCGCGCGCCATCTGCAGCGCGCCACCAAAGCCGGCGATGCCGGTGCCGAGCGCGAAGACGGCGGTGAACAGCACCGCCTCGTTGATGCCGAGCGCCGCGACCATGTCGCGGTCCTGCGTCGCCGCCCGGATCAGCCGCCCGAAGCGGGTGCGCGTGAGGAGCATATGGAGGGCGACGAGGACGACGGGGCCGATGAGAGCAAGGAAGATGTCGTAGTCCGGCAGCCGCCGGCCCAGGAACTCCACCGAGCCCGACAGGCCCGGCGCGCGCGGACCGAGAATGTCCTCCGGCCCCCAGAAGGCGAGGGCGGCGTCGTTGATGATGAGCAGCAGGGC
>JAESFV010000239.1_pt1 | contig 54283 bp, 51 predicted proteins | sample 9269471 | NCBI WGS metagenome assembly JAESFV01 (sample SAMN14502647, study PRJNA617108) | algae metagenome | isolation source: Symplocastrum torsivum CPER-KK1 and co-occurring heterotrophs from... | place: USA: Central Plains Experimental Range, Colorado | collected 2001-01-01
CCTTCGGCCCGGTCAATGATACGCAGGGCCGCGTCACCGTCGTGCTCGATGAAGAGCTGATGGCGCATGAGGCGATCAACTGCCACCCGCTGGTCAACACCGCCACCACCACCATTGCCAGCGCCGATCTCATCCGCTTCCTGCGCGCCACCGGCCATGAGCCGCTGGTGCTGGCGGTACCCCGGCGCAGCGAGGCGGGGGAGCCGGCCACCGCCGAGAGCTGAAAGCCCGGTTGCATTCGCGGCGCGGCAGACCATTTTAGACGCCGAGCACAGCCCTATTGCGAGGACGACCCATGTTGCTGAACCAGCCCTCCTCCCCCGCCGGCAAGGGCGACGCGCCGGGCGGTGACGATGTGGTGATGGACGTCACCACCAAGAGCTTCATGAAGGACGTGGTCGAGGAATCGCGCCTGCGCCCGGTTCTGGTCGATTTCTGGGCCCCCTGGTGCGGCCCCTGCCGCCAGCTCACCCCGGTTATCGAGAAAGTGGTGCGCGCGGCCAAGGGCAAGGTCCGCCTCGCCAAGATGAACACCGACGAGCACCCCGCCGTCGCCCAGCAGCTCGGCATCCAATCGCTGCCCACCGTCTATGCCTTCGTCAACGGCCAGCCGGTCGACGGCTTCATGGGCGCGCAGCCGGAGACGCAGATCAAGGCGCTGGTCGACAAGCTCATCGCCGCCGCCGGCGGCGGCAACGACATTGCCGACATCCTCGCCAGCGGCGAGGCGGCGCTGGCCGAGGGCGATCTGGTGGGCGCGGCGGAGATCTTCGCCGCCGTGCTGGGCGAGGAGCCGGCCAATCTCGCCGCCATTGCCGGCCTTGCCCGCACCGAGCTGGCCGCCGGCAATCTCGAACAGGCCAAGGCCACCCTCGCCCTGGCGCCGGAAACGGCCGCCAATGACAGCGCCCTCACCGCCGTCCGCGCCGCCATCGAGCTGGAAGAGGCCGCGAGCGCGCTGGGCGATGTCCGCGAGCTGGAAGCCAAGGTCGCCGCCAACCCGCTCGACCATCAGGCCCGCTTCGATCTCGCCGTGGCGCTGAGCGCCCGTGGCAAGCGCGAGGAGGCGGTCGACCATCTGCTGTCCATCGTCCGCAAGGACCGCGCCTGGAACGAGGACGGCGCGCGCAAGCAGCTGGTGCAGTTCTTCGAGGCCTGGGGGCCGACCGACGAGCACACTCTCGCCGGCCGCCGCCGCCTGTCCTCGCTGCTCTTCGCCTGACGCCGGCGGGGGTGCCCCCCGCCACCGCCGAGAGACGGCGCCGGAACACGGCGCCGGGAAATCGTGCAAGGAACCAATGGCGATCAACAAGCCCTATACCGACCCGTCCGAACTGGCACCCATCATCCCGCTCTTCCCGCTGGAGGGCGCGCTGCTGCTGCCGCGCTGCCAGCTGCCGCTCAACGTGTTCGAGCCGCGCTATGTCGCGATGATCGACGCTGCGCTGGCCGGCAACCGGCTGATCGGCATCATCCAGACCGCTCTGGAGCAGCCGGCGCTCGCCGTGCCGGGCGCGCCTGAGATCGTCGCTGTCGGCTGCGTCGGTCGCATCACCGAGATCGCCGAGAGCGGCGACGGGCGCTATCTGCTCAACCTCAGCGGCATCGCCCGGTTCAAGGTGGTGGCGGAGGTCGATTCCGGCACGCCGTTCCGGCAGGCCAAGGTCGATTACGAGCCCTTCCGCGCCGATTTCACCCCCAATGCCGGCGCCGAGGCGGTGGATCGCGGCACGCTTCTGCGCACGCTGGCCGATTATCTCGACGCCAACCGGCTGGAAGCGGACTGGAAGAGCATCAAGGACGCGCCGAACGAGGCGCTGGTCAATGCGCTGGCAATGATGGCGCCCTTCGGCCCGCGCGAGAAGCAGGCGCTGCTGGAAGCCCCCAGCCTCGCCTCGCGCGCCGAGATGCTGATCGCCGTCACCCAGATGACCATGGCCCGTACCGGCGGCGAGGGCGACGGCACGCTGCAATAGCGGGCCGCTCCCTTCCTCCGGGGTGGACCAATATCCCCGTGCCCCAACGCATGTAAAGGGCCGGCGGCCATGTCCCCGTGTCCCGGACGCCTGCAGCGAAAGCGGAAGGCGAGCCGGGACCCAGCGGGAAGCGCTTCGGCATTGCCCTCTTCGGTGTCACGGGGAGCGACGCTCGTCCGGCCCCTGGGCCCCGGATCAGCGCCGCGCGAGCGCGGCTTGTCCGGGGAACGCGGCGATGCCCGCGGATGAGGGGGTGACCCCTTCGTTTCACTCCTCCCCGCCAACGCGAACGGGGGCCCCCTTTTACTCCGCCGCCATCGGCGGGCGCGGCGTCGAGTGCGGGCCGGCATCGACCGCGTGCAGCCCCGGGCGCGCCACCGGCACGGCCGCGTGGTCGTCCGCCTCGTCGCGCGCGCCGATGAAGCGGCCGAAGATCCGCCCCATCAGCCGGCCGAGATCGTCCATCAGCGTGAACACCGCCGGCACGAACACCAGCGACAGCACGGTGGAGGCGATCAGCCCGCCGATCACGGCGATCGCCATCGGCGCCCGGAACGTGCCGCCCTCGCCCAGCCCCAGCGCCGAGGGCATCATGCCCGCCACCATGGCGATGGTGGTCATGACGATCGGCTGCGCCCGCTTGCGGCCGGCCTCGATCAGCGCCGTGGTCCGGTCGACACCGGCATGCACCGCCTCGATGGCGAAATCGACCAGCAGGATGGTGTTCTTGGTCACGATGCCCATCAGCATCAGGAAGCCGATCACCACAGGCAGCGTCATGGCGTTGTGGGTGACCAGCAGCGCGATGAAGGCGCCGCCCACCGACAGCGGCAGCGCGATCAGGATGGTGATCGGCTGCAGCACATTGGCGAACAGCAGCACCAGCACCGCCAGCACCATTAGCACGCCCGCCGCCATGGCGGTGGCGAAGCCGCCGAACACCTCGGCCATGATCTCGGCATCGCCGGTCTCGGTCAGCACCACGCTGGCCGGCATGTTCCGGGCCGCCGGCAGGGCATAGACCTCCGCCAGCGCCTCGCCGAGCTGGGTATCGCCGGCGAGATCGGCCTCGATGGCGATCCGGCGGGCGCGGTCATAGCGGTCGAGGCTGGACGGGCCGGTGCCGAAGGAGATGTCGGCCACCGAGAGCAGCGGCACCGAGGCGCCGGCCGCCGTGCGCACCTTCAGCGTCTCGAAGGTGGAGAGGTCGGCGCGCGCCTTCTCGTCGAGCTGCACCCGGATCGGAATCTGCCGGTCGCCGGCGGAGAATTTGGCGAGGTTCTGCGACACGTCGCCCAGCGTGGCGATGCGGACCGTCTGGGCGATGTCGGCCACCGACACGCCCATTTCCGCCGCTTCGGCCAGCTTCGGCACCACGCGCAGCTCCGGCCGCTCGAGCGCCGCCGATGTCTGCACGTTGGAGAGCCCCTTCACCTTCTCGCGGATCTCCCGCTCGAGTTCCAGGGCCTTGTCCTCCACCAGCGCGCCGTCCGAGCCGGAGAGAATGACGGTGAATTCGCGCCCGCCAGGGCCGGCCCCGCCGGAGGCGCCGAAATTGAAGCGCAGGTCGGGAAGGCGCGCGATCTCCTCGCGCAGCCGCATCTCGAACTCTTTCTGCGTCGCCGCCCGGTCGCCGCGCGGCACCAGATTGACGATGATCGTCGCCTTGCGCACCTCGCCGCCGCTGCTGGCCCCGTCACCGGCCGAGCCCGAGCCGGCGGTGGCGAAGACGCTGGCCACTTCGGGCTGCGCCTTCAGCAGCTCGGCGATCTCGTCGACCGCCTCGCGGGTGGATTCCAGCGTCGCCCCCGGCGGCAGTTCCAGTGCCAGCACCGAGCGCGACACATCGGCATTGGGAATGAAGCCGGAGGGCAGCAGGGTCGACAGCCACATCGAGCCGATGAACAGCACGATACCCGCCGCCACCGTCACAAACCGGTAGCGGATCGAGCGGAGCAGCAGCGCGACATAGGCGCGCTTCAACCAGCCATCGGGCTTTTCGCGATGGCCGAGATCGCGCATGAAATAGGCGGCCAGCATCGGCGTGAGCAGGCGCGCCACCAGCAGCGAGAACAGCACCGCCACCGCCACCGTGATGCCGAACTGGCGGAAATACTGGCCGGCAATGCCGCCCATGAAGCTGACCGGCAGGAACACCGCGACAATGGTCAGCGTGGTCGCCACCACGGCGAGGCCGATCTCGTCGGCGGCGTCGATGGCGGCGCGATAGGCCGATTTGCCCATCCGCATATGGCGCACGATATTCTCGATCTCGACGATGGCGTCGTCGACCAGAATGCCGGTGACGAGCGTCACCGCGAGCAGGCTCACCCCGTTCAGCGAGAAGCCGAGCATGTCCATCACCCAGAAGGTGGGCAGGATGGAGAGCGGAATCGCCGTCGCGGTGATGATGGTGGCGCGCCAGTCGCGCAGGAACAGCATCACCACGATCACCGCCAGCACCGCGCCCTCGATCAGCGTGTGCATGGCGGAGGTGTAGTCGGCCTCGGTGTATTTCACCGTCGAATCGATCAGCGTGATCGAGACGTCGGGATGACGCTTCTCGAGGTCGCGCAGCGCCTGCGCCGTGTTCTCGGCCACCACCACGTCGGAGAAGCCCTTGGCGCGGTAGACGCCGAAGGCCACCACGGGCATGCCGTCCAGCCGGGCGAAGATGCGCGGCTCGGCCGCCCCGTCGGTGACGGTGCCGAGATCGGCCAGCCGCACATGGCGCGAGCCCCCGCCCCCGCTTGCCGGCAGGGCGATGCGGGTCTCGGCGAGCTCGGCCACTGTGGAGGCGCCGCCCAGCGTGCGGACGGACTGCTCCTGCGTGCCGATTTCGCCGCGCCCGCCGGCGAGGTCGACATTGGTGGCGGCGAGCTGGCGGTTCACATCCGCCGCCGTCACGCCGAGCGCCGCCAGCTTGTCGGGGTCGAGCGAGATGCGGATTTCGCGCTCGACGCCGCCCTCGCGCTTCACCTGCGCGACGCCGCGCACACCCTGCAGCGCCCGCACCAGCGTGTCGTCGACGAACCAGGACAGTTCCTCCGGCGTCATCGCCGGGGCGGAGGCGGCATAGGTGACGATCGCCATGCCCTCGACATCGACCCGCTGCACCAGCGGTTCCTCGATATCCTGCGGCAGGTCGGTGCGCACCTTGGTCACTGCGTCGCGCACATCGTTCACCGCGCGGTCGACCTGGGTCTCCAGCTGGAACTCGACCACGGTGAGGGAGGAACCCTCGGTAATGGTGGAGGAGATGTGCTTCACCCCCTGCACGCCCGCGATCGAGGTCTCGACGATCTTCGTCACCTGCGACTCGAGCTCGCTCGGCGCCGCCCCCGGCTGGGTGATGGCGACCGAGACGATCGGCACGTCGATATTCGGCATCCGGGTAATCGGCAGCCGGTCGAAGGTGTAGAGGCCGATCGCGGTCAGCACCACGAACAGCACAATGGAGGGCACCGGCTTGCGGATCGCCCAAGCGGAGACGTTAAGGGCCATCAGACGCCTCCCTTGGCCGGCTCGGCCGCCAGCGGCACCGGGCTCACCCGGTCGCCGTCGCGCAGGAAGCCGCCGGCGCGGGCGACGACGCTCTCACCCTCGCGCACCCCTTCGGTGATCTCGACCACGCCATCCCCCTGCAGCCCGATCTTCACCGGCCGCCGGCGCACCGTGTCGCCCTCGACCACGAGCACGAAAATACCCTCGGAGGCGAACTGCACCGCTGATTGCGGCAGCGCCACGCCCTGGTGGCGGGCGATTTCGATCACGCCACGGCCATAGGCGCCCGGGCGCAGGCGCGGGTCGTCCGGCAGCGCCACCGCGACGCGGGCGAGCCGGGTCGTCGGGTCGACCTTGGCGCCGACGAGGCGCACCGTGCCGTCCAGCGGCGTGTCGAAGCCGGCCGGCAGCACCGCCACGGTGAGGCCCGGCGTCACCCGCGGCAGCGCCGATTCCGGCACTTCAGCGTCGAGATCGATGGCGCCGTCCTTGACGATGCGGAACAGCGGCTCGCTATTGGCCGAGAGCACGATGGCGCCGACGCGGGCCGAGCGGGCCGAGACGATGCCGGCCTGCGGCGCCTTGATCTCGGTGCGGGCGAGCCGCACCTCGATCTCGTCGCGTGTGGCCTTGATCTGGGCCGCCTCGGCCTCGGCGGCCGTCACCATTTCCTCCGCCGCCGTCACCTGGGCAGTGGACACCTTCACGCCGCGCTCGCGCTGGTCCAGCACTTCCTGCGAGGTGGCGCCGGTCTTGATCAGGGTGCGGGCGCGCTCGACAGCGGCCTCCGCCTCGGTCAGCTGCGCCAGCATCTGCTGCAGCTGCGCCTTCTGCTGGGCGATCGCGGCCTGCGCCTTGGCGGCATTGGCGGTGTTCTGGGCGAGCAGCGTCTCCAGCATGTCGCGCGAGAGCCGCGCCATCACCTGGCCCTGCTCCACCCGGTCGCCCTCCTCCACCAGGATCTCGGTGATCTGGTAGCCGTCGATCTGCGGCCCGACCATGATCTCCTCGCGCGCCACCAGCGTGCCGGTGACGGGCAGCCGCTCCACCACCTCGCGCACGCTGGCCGGCACCACCGAGATGGTGATGCCCTTGACCTCGTTCGGGGCCGGGGCGGCGCTCTCGGCCTGGGCCGGCTCGGAAACGCTCAGCCCGGCGGCGATACGGTCGCGGAAGGCATAGCCGGCAAGGCCCACGACCACGGCGGTCATGGTGAGGGCGAGCGCTATGCGTCCGCGAAAGGAGGGCGGCTTCACGGTCATGATGTGGGGTCCGGTGAATGGGTCGGCGCTGCGGCCGGGGCCAGCATGCGGCCGATCAGGCCGGCGAGCGCCGGCATCATCTGAACGAGGGAAAGGTCGGGCTCGAAGCTGTGGCGCAGCACCAGCCCGTCGCCAATGGCGTTGATCATCACCATGGCGACGTCGGGGTCGATGGCGGCGTCGACCTCGCCGCGCGCCTGGGCGGCGACGAGATGGGCGCGGATCGCCGCGTTCATCTCGTCCTCGACCGCGTCGAAGGTCGGCTTCAGCGCCGGGTTGCGCGCCGCCTCGGCATAGATTTCCGGCCCGAGCGCCAGCGACACCATCGGCGTCTCGCCGGAAAACAGAGCCTGCCCCATGCGGGCCAGCCCCTCGACGAAGCCCGGCGCGCTGTCCAGCAGCTCCAGGCAGCTCATCCGCATCGCCCGCTCCTCGTCGACAATGGCGACGATGATCGATTCCTTGGAGGGGAAATAGCGGTAGAGCGCGCCCGGGCTCATCCCGGCCTCGGCGCAGATCTGCTGCATCGAGGTGCCGTGGAAACCGGCACGGGTGAAGCAGGCAATGGCCGCGTCCAGCACCCGCCGGCGCGGGTCGCGGCGCAGCTTCTCCACCGGCGCGGCGGTGCGCGCGGCGCCGGAATCCGGGCGGGCGCCGGGCTTGGCGCCGGAGTTGGCGCCGGGCTCGGCCACGGGCAGGCGGGGAGCGTGGGTGTTCATGCACCTTCCATTGCTGGAGCGAACGTTCGTTCGCATTTAGACATGTCGGAAAAGCGAGTCAAGAACGAACGTTCGTTCGCATTCGGGATGGGTGCCCCGAAGGCTGCGTTCTGGCGCGGCGCCTAGCGCGCCGGCGCCACCACCGGCAGGAACTCGCGCGCCACCCGCTCATAGACCGGGCGCTTGAACGGCACGATCAGCCCCGGCGTGCGCTCCAGCCGCTCCCAGCGCCAGGCGACGAATTCCGGCTTGTGCTTGCCCCCACCCGGATTGAGGACGTCGATCTCGTCCTCCGTGCCGGTGAAGCGCAGGGCGATCCATTTCTGCGTCTGCCCGCGAAAGCGCCCCTTCCAGGCCTGCCGCGCCAGCGGCTCCGGCAGGTCATAGGCGAACCATTCCGAGGCCATGGCGAGCGGCTCGACCGAGGCGACGTTGGTCTCCTCATAAAGCTCGCGCAGCGCCGCCTCTTCCGGGCTCTCGCCCTCGTCGATCCCGCCCTGCGGCATCTGCCAGGAATGCTGCGCGTCCACCTGCTCGGGCCCGCCCCGGCGCTCGCCGAGAAAGACGAGCCCGTCGCGGTTGACGAGCACCACCCCGACGCAGGGGCGATAGGGAAGCTGGTCGAAAGGGATCATGAAGCCACCGCAGGACCTAGGGGCATTTTCGAGCGAAGTGGGTTCCGGTTCGCGTGAAGAAAATGCGTAGAACAACGACCCAGAGCACGACAGGTGAACCGGCTTTCACCGGCCGTGCTCCAGGAGCACGCGCCGGGCGGGATCATAGGCGAGGAGCCGGGCGGCGCGTAGGGGCCACGCGCGCCCGCTTGGTCACGGGGTTAACGCCGTCTCACTCTCCGCGCCGGCGAAAGGCGCGGCCGTGGCGGTGTCGAGCGTTCCGGGGCCCGCCATCACCTCGCTGCGTCCGGTCGCGCCGTCGAACACGGTGATGCTGGCGCCGTCATCCCCGCCCAGAGGCGGCCGCAGCGTCGGCATGTCGGCGGCGACGCCCATGGTCGGGAAGCCGCCCGCCTCCAGCGCGAAGGGGGCGCTGGGCGGCGCGGCCGGCTCGCCGGCACCGAACACATAGGCCGCCACCCCGACGCTGACCGCCGACAGGATGGCGAGGCCGAACACCCCGACCGCCGCGCAGTGCCGCGCGTGGTCGCGCCCGGCGTCGCGGCCCGGCAGGCTTTCGCCTGACGGCGCCTGTTCCAACGGGCGGGAAGAAAGCATGCGGAGAGGGGGCGCGCTGTTCATGCCGCCTTTGTCGCCGCCGACCAAGGCAGGATCGGGGCAAAATCGGGCGTTCGCCGCGGCAGCGCGAAAAAGCGAAAGGCCCGCCTCAGGTCAAGGCGGGCCTCGCGGTCTTCAGCTGGCGCCGCCCTCCGGCGGCGTCACGAACGGCACACTCAGTTCGGCACGGCCGCCTTGGGGTCGGCGGGGTAGGCCGCGTTCTTCTGCACGCCCTCGATCAGGTCGATCGCCAGCTTCAGCTGGGTGTCGTCCTTCGGGTCCGGCGGCACATAGGCCGGCGAGCCGGTCTGCTCGTCCTCGCCATTCTTCAGATGGCCCTTGAGCGAGGCCTCGCCGCGCGTGGTCTCGACGCCGGCCGCCTCGGCCTTTTCCTTCACGTCCTGCGGCACGTCCTGCACCAGCTCGATATCGGGCTGAATGCCCTTGGCCTGGATCGAGCGGCCCGACGGCGTGTAGTAGCGCGCCGTGGTCAGCTTGATCGCGGCATTGCCGGACACCGGGATCACCGTCTGCACCGAGCCCTTGCCGAAGGAGAGCGAGCCCAGCACCGTGGCGCGCTTGTGGTCCTGCAGCGCGCCGGCGACGATTTCCGAGGCCGAGGCCGAGCCGCCATTGACCAGCACGATGATCGGCTTGCCATTGGCGAGATCGCCCGGCCGCGCATTGCGCCGCTCGGTCTGCTCGGGGTCGCGGCCACGGGTGGAGACGATCTCGCCGCGGTCGAGGAAGGTGTCGGAGACGTCGATCGCCTGGTCGAGCAGCCCGCCCGGATTGTTGCGCAGGTCGATGATGAAGCCCTTGAGCTTGTCCTCGCCGATCTGCTTCGTGAGGTCGGCAACCGCTTTCTTCAGGCCTTCGCCGGTCTGCTCGCTGAACGAGGTGATGCGGATATAGCCGATATCGTCCTTCTCGACCCGCGAGCGCACCGACTTGATGTTGATGACATCGCGGGTGATCGACAGTTCGATCGGCTTGTCCGCGCCCTTGCGGACGATGGTCAGCTTGATCGGGGTGTTGACGGCGCCGCGCATCTTGTCGACGGCCTGGTTCAGGGTCATGCCCTTCACCTCTTCGCCGTCGAGCTTGGCGATGAGATCGCCGGCCTGCACGCCGGCCTTGGCCGCCGGGGTGTCGTCGATCGGGGCGACCACCTTGACCAGGCCGTCCTCCATCGTCACCTCGATGCCGAGCCCGCCGAACTGGCCGCGGGTCTGCACCTGCATGTCGCGAAAATCCTTCGCGTCCATATAGGTCGAGTGCGGGTCGAGCGAGGTGAGCATGCCGTTGATGGCCGCTTCCACCAGCTTCGCGTCTTCCGGCTTCTCGACATAATCGGCGCGCACGCGCTCGAAGACGTCGCCGAAAAGGTTCAGCTGGCGATACGTATCCGAGGCCGCCGCCATCGCCGCCGTCGGCTCAAGCAACAGCCGCGGCTGAGTGGCACCGACCGCGATCAAGGCGCCGGCCGCCGCACCGAAGAGAAATACAGACGTCCTACGCATCATCCGCGTACCTTCTCGCTTTCGCTCGTCGCCCACCATGGCGTTGGATCGATCGAGTTACCATCCTTGCGGAACTCGACGTAGAGAATGGGTTGGGCGGTTCCAAGGCCGGCCGACGATACGAGCTGGGGACCGCGTCCCATCACCCCCACCGGCTCGCCGGACAGCACGAACTGACCCAATTCCACCGTGATCTTATCCATTCCGGCGAGCAGGATATGATAGCCGCCGCCCGCATTGATAATTAACAGTTGTCCATATGAGCGGAAAGGCCCGGCATAGACCACCCAGCCATCGCTGGGGGAGGCCACTTGCGCCTCGATGCGGGTGCCCATGGACATGCCCTTTTCCTGCCCGCCATAGCCGTCATCGGCGCCGAAGCCCTTCAGCACCGCGCCGCCGACCGGCAGTTTCAGCAGGCCCTTCGCCTCCTCGAAAGGCACGCCGGGCGCCAGCCGGCCGGGGTTCTGCAGCGCCGCCAGCCGGTCCGCCGGGCCACCGCCGGCGCCTTGCTGCGCCTCGATTTGCGCCGCCTCCTGCGCCGCCTTGCGGGTGGCGGAAATCTCGGTCTCCATCCGCTCCATCAATTCGCGCACATTGCCCGCCTCGGCGGCGAGCGCGGCGGCGCGGGTCTTCTCCTCGGTCAGCGCCGCCTCGCCCTGCTGCAGCGAGTTCTTCTTCTCCTCGATCAGGGCGGCGGTGCGGGCGCGCTCATCGGCGAGTGAGCGTTTCAATTCTGCGAGAGCGTCGCGTTCGCGGGCGGTGTCCTGGCGCACCCGCTCCTGCGCGGCGAGTTCGCTGGCGAGCAGATCGGTCTCCGCCTTCAGTTCCGGCAGCACCGCGCCCAGCATCATGGCGGAGCGGATCGATTGCAGCGCGTCGTCCGGGCGCACCATCAGCGCCGGCGGCGGGCGGCGGCCGAGCCGCACCAGCCCGCCCAGCACCTCGGCCAGCACGGCGCGGCGGGCCTCGAGCGATTCCTTGATGTCGGCCGCCTCGCGGTTCAGCAGCAGCAGGCGCTGCTCGCTGGCGTCGAGCTTGGCCTCGGTCTCGCGCACCCGGATCGCGGTGTCGAGCAGTGCCTCGTTCAGCTTGGCGCGGTCGCCCTCCAGCGCCGCCACCTCGGCGGCGAGGCGCTTCTGGACGGCGGTGGAATCCTTCAGTTCGGCGTCAAGCTGTTCGATGCGCTGGCGCTGGTCCTGCGGGGCCGGCGGCTCCGCCCCGGCCGGCGGGGGCGTCTGCGCCAGGGCCGGCGCCGCCCACAGCCCAGCCAGCAGCGCCAGCACGCTCAGCCGCGCGCACGCCGCCGCCCGGCGGGGCGGCCGGCGGCAGGGGGGCGAAGCGGTGTGGCGGGCGGGCATCGGCACAGGGAGGGGCCGGCAGGGTTAAGGTGAGGTTAGCGCGCCGCCATCGCCCTCAGGCCTTGTGGTAGGGGTGGCCTGCGAGAATGGTGGTCGCGCGGTAGATCTGCTCGGCCATCATGACGCGAACGAGCTGGTGGGGAAAGGTGGCGCGGCCGAAGGCGATCAGCCGGTCGGCGCGGGCGCGCACCGGCTCGCTCAGGCCATCGGCGCCGCCGATGATAAAGGAGAGCGTTCGCGAACCCCGGTCGCGCAGCGCGGCGATGTCGGCGGCGATCTGTTCGGAGCTCATCTCGACCCCGCGCGGGTCGAGCGCCATCACCGCCCCGGCGTCGGGCAGCGCGGCGATGAGGGCGGCGCCCTCCTCGGCCATGCGGTCCTCGGCGCGACGGGCAGCGCTCTCCGCGATCTCGCTCACGTCAGGGCCGGAAAGCCCGAGCGCGCGCCCGCTTTTGCCGGCGCGATCAAAATAGCGCGCGCACAATTCCCTCTCGGGCCCGGCCTTCAGCCGGCCCACGGCGAGAACAAGCAGGCGCAAGACGCGCTCAGCCGCGCGTCAGGGTCGCCGGGCCGCCGGGGACGGCAGCCGACCACATCTTCTCGATATTGTAGAACCCGCGCACTTCCGGCTGGAAGATGTGGACGATGACATCGCTCGCATCGATCAGCACCCAGTCGCAGGCCGGGAAGCCCTCGACCCGCACGCCCTTGACGCCACGGCCCTTGAGCGCCTCGACGAGGTGCTCGGCAATGGCGCCGACATGGCGCTGGGCGCGGCCGGAAGCGACGACCATGTAATCGGCGATGGTCGTCTTGCCGCGCAGTTCGATGGAGACGACGTCCTCGGCCTGGTCATCATCGAGACGGGCGAGAACGAGGGCAAGAATCTCCTCGGCGTCTAAACGCGCGTCAGAGACAGGTGCAGTCGCCGGGCTGGTGTCGGCCGCTGCAAGCGCCATGATGGACAGGGGTCCTGATCCTCTCGTCGAAACCGCATCGCCCCGGGCGGACCTCCCGCCCGTGCATGCCCCCTTAGGATAGTGCGGATGGAGGCAATCTTCAACCGGGGGCGGGGGAGGCCGGCGGCGGCGCGACGAGTTCGGCACCCAGCTGCGCCCGCAGCAGGGTCGCGGCCTCGGCATGGGGCGCCTTGAGAACCGCTTCATAGAAGCCGATCGCCGCGGCACAATACGCCGCCGCTTCCGCCCGCTTCGGCTCGCCTTCGTCCAGCAGGGCGACCTGCTCCGGCGGATGCGTGGCGCGCATCCGCGCGAGGGCGTCCGCGATCAACGGCGCCACCGCTTCCTTGTCCGGCGCCGGGCGCAGCTCCTGCTCCGCGACGACACGAAAGCCGATGTCGCGGTAGCGGTCGAGAATGTCGGGACCGAAGTCGTACTGGGTGCGGAACACCGCGCCGCCCTTGAAGCCGAAGCGGGCACATCGGTAGGCGTCCTCAGCCCGCAGCAGGTTGAGTTCCTCCACGAACAGCCGGCCGAGATCGACGACGGCGTCATCGTCACCGGAAGCCTTTATGTTGCGGATGATCGCGCGGTATTCCCAGTAGTCCAGCGTTTCCATCAACTCGTCATCGGTCACGCCGTCCATGTAATCCTTGTAGTAATCATCGACGGCATCGTCGAACGCCTCCGGTTGAACGCGCTTCTGCCAGGCCAGAACCTCGCTGTCATTGGCCATATCGGAGGCGAATGCCTTCCTGCTCGCCTTTGCCCCGAAACCCGACGCTGCGAATTGCGAGCCGTCGGCCACGTCCGTCACCACATTGGCGTCCTGCAGTTCTTTAAGAGAAGGCGTCCACAACTCGCTGTTCGGCGTGGCCAGCGCCTTGTCGACAAAGGCCTTGTCAAAGCCGGAGCGGACCAGAACCTCACTCTGGACCCCGTCCGCGGCCGCGCTCTCGACGCTGGAAAAGCCCGGCGCCGCCGCCGCATGGAAGCCCAGCTTCGCGTGCGGCGCCATCCAGCGCTCGACTCCTCCCGCGAAGGCGATGGTGCATGCCGACGCGCACCTGTCGGACACATAGGTGTTGAGGCCGGCGTCCCGGATCACCTTGTTCAACCTCAACCCCTCCCCGAGCCGGCCGCCCTCGCTGTTCAGGTGGATGGTCGCGATCCGGGGCGAGGCCTTCATGAGCGTCAGCAGATCGTCGGCGAGGCCGTACTTCAACCCGCCGGTGATCTCGACCTCGGTCCCATCGCGCATGATCCGCAATCCATAGTCCGGGATCCGCGGATCGCCCCCAAAGGCCATCCGGTAGGTTTCCTTGAGCTGTGGAAAGCCGCTGTCGGCAAAGATCACGCCAGACCAGAAAGTGCCAAGGACGATGCTCACCTTGGCGACGCCGGCCCAGATCGGCTTTTTGCCGATGGCCGTCCGTTCAACGATATTCCGGTTGGCCGAACGCCACACGCCGACATAGTACCATAGCGTAATTCCGTACAGCGAAAGCCAAAGAAAGGCTATAGTACCAAATAAACGATAGGGACGGTAGAGACCATCAATCATCACAAAAACTATAGTCAAAATGACTATAATAAACGCGGGTATCATCGTCAATATTCCGACCGCCCAGTACGAAACGCCGAGCGAGTAGTAGCCCCTCCAATGATTGGCCAGAAGATTCCAGCTCTTGGCCGGTTTTATTGCGGCAGGCGCAGGCGAGCGGCTCTGAACGGGGTCAGGGCTTGGAGGCGCGGCCAGATACGCGCCTTCGATCCCCGCCCAGTCGGTCTGCGCCAACGGAGCCGGCTTCTGAGCAAGGATTTTGGCCTGCTTGCGCGCGCGAAGAAATTCGTTGAAAGACAGTATAATGAGGCAAACAGTCTGCGGAATTGCGTAAAGAATAATTCCGGCCTCAAATCCATCCTGATAAACAAACGTTCTTGTAACCAAGACAAGCGCGCACGCTACCAAAACATCAGCATATCTCGGAACAATACCACGAAGACAGCGTAAGACTGCCCAGGAAAGAACAAGAGATGTGAGCGAATAGCCGAATATATATCCTACTTCATAACCAATCTGCACGGCCGACATCACACCATCCCCAACCCACGGCATCAGAATGTCATCCGGGCCATGCGAATGCTACCGCAACGCGCTGCTGGACTAGCCGCAACCCACGCCGTGCAGGGGGCTTCGCGCCTCTCCCGTCCCGTCGGCCCGCCCCCCTCACCGCCCCGTCTCCCCTCCCGCCGCCGCCCGCCGCGCCGCGAAGGCGGCCAGCGCCGCCATCGCCGCCAGAATTGGCAGCGCGGTCCGCACCGCCGCCAGCAGGCTCGCGCCGTCCGCTCCCAGCCAGTCGCCCGCGCTGCCGGTCTCGACGCGCAGCCGCCAGGCCAGCGCGGTTGCTCCGGCGGCAACGCCGAGGCTGGTGCCCAGAACCCGCATCAGGTTCAGCAGCGAACCGGCGGCCCCGGCCAGCCCTGCCGGCGCGGCGGCGAGGGTCGCTGTGCTATTGGGGGCGACGAACAGGCCGAGGCCCGCGCCGATCAGCAGAAAGGACAGCGTGTCGAACCAGTGGTGCCAGGGCGACAGGCCAAAGGTCAGCCACAGCATCCCGATGCCGCACAGGCACAAGGCCATGCCGGCGACGCCGATGCGGCGGGCGCCGAGGAAGGCCCCGATCTCATGGCTGAACGGCGCGACGAGGCCCAGCGCGACCGGCACCAGCGCCAGCCGCAGCCCGGCCTCGGCGGTGCTTTCGCCATAGCCATGCGCCAGCCCGAAGGACATGAGAAAGAACACGCCATAGAGCAGCCCATAGCCCAGCACCACCGCCAGCGCGCCCCAGCGGAAGGCGGCGCTGGCGAACAGGCGCGGATCGATCAGCGGCGAGGGCGTGCGGCGCTCGCGGCGCACCAGCAGTCCCAGCAGCACGGCCGCCAGCGCCAGGCTACCGAGGGTGAGCGGCGAGGCAAGGCCCCAGCTCGACACATGGTTGAGCGTCGCCACCAGGAGGATCAGGGCCGGGCCGATCATCAGCGCCCCGCCCCAGTCGAACGCCCCCTTCGCGCCCGTAGCGGAGGAACGCGGCAGGGCCAGCCAGCCAATGAGCATGGCCAGCGCCCCGAACGGCACGGTGATGCCGAAGATCCAGCGCCATCCCAGCCCGTCGACGATGAAGCCGCCCAGGGCCGGCCCGGCGCTCATGCCCACGGCCTGCGCCGCGGCGAAATAGCCGAGCGCGCGGCCGCGCGAGCCCTCGGGAACCGCCCGCACCAGAATGGCGATGCTGTTGGCCCCGAGCAGCGCGCCGCCAATGCCCTGCAGGAAGCGAAAGGCGAGCAGCTCACTGAAGCTGCCCGCCGTCGCGCAGAGCGCACTCGCCACGATGAACAGGGTGTAGCCGGCTAAATAGAGATTCTTGCGCCCGTAGCTTTCGCACAGCCGGCCGAACACCGGCAGGAAGGAGGCAAAGGCGAGCAGATAAGAGAGCGCGACCCAGCTCACCTCCTGCAGCGGCGCCTCGAACGCCCGGCTGATGGCGGGCAGCGCCAGTTGCACGATGGTGGCGTCCAGCTGCCCGACAAAGGCTCCGACACAGACGAGGGCGACGACGAGCCAGCTGTGCCAGGATTGCCGCTCAAGCCAGGCAAGCGGTGCCGGCTCGCTATAAAGCCGGTTCAGAGGCAGGACCATGGAAAGCACAGCAACCATAGCGGAGGAGGAACGGAGTACAGTCTGACACGGGCCTGGTTTGTTGACCAGAGAACCGGCGCCGGCCTCCCGGGTCGCCGGGCGGCGGATTCAGCTGGCGCGGGAGCGCGAACGGGCGCAAGGATCGGGGGCGCCATGTGAGGGCGCGGAGGGGCACGAAGTGGCTGACCGTCTTGCGGCTCTGGGATTGGCGGCGGCCCTTGCCGCCCTCGCCCCGCTCCCGGCCCTTGCCCAGACCGGCGCCTTCGACCCCGACGCGCTGATCATCGAGGCGCGCGACACTGCCGAGCTGGCGCGGAAATGGTGCGCGGCCAATCCGCAGCTGGAGCATGTGCTGGTGCTGCCCGCCGCTCTGTTCGTCGACAGCGAGCAGCTGATCTGCGACGGCAACCCCTACAAGCTCTACCGGCTGATCGAGCACGATGATCCCGACGATTTCGAGTATTTCCTCGATCCGCCCTTCACCAACACCATCCGCCTCGGCTGCGACGGCAAGGCCGGCCGCACGATGAAGACAGTGGCGCTGAACTGCCGGCCGCTGCACCCCACACCCTAGAGCATTTTCGAGCGAAGCGGGGTCCGGTTCGCGTGAAGAAAATGCGTAAAAACAATACCCTAGAGCCGCTCCCCCGGATGCGCCCCATGCACGGCCTGCCCACCCGCCGCCATCTGCTGAAGGGCCTGGCCCTCTCGGGCCTGGTGCCGCTGGTGCCGGCCATCGCGCGGGCGCAGGCGCTCACCGTCGGGCTCATCGCCATCGGCCCGTGGCAGGATTGGGGGTGGAACCAGTCCTTCGCCACCGCCGGGGCGGCGCTGGAAGTCGCCGGCGTCAAAGTGGTGCAGGCCGGCTATCTGCCTGAAAGCACCGACTATGACAGCGGCCGCGACGATGCGGAAACCCGCGCCTATGCGGCGGCGCTCGACGCGCTGGTGGCGCAGGGCGCGGGGCTGGTGATCTCCACCTCCTTCGGCCATGACCCGTTTCTGCTGGCGGCGGCGCTGCGGCACCCGCAGGTGAGGTTCCGGCAGGCCTCGGCGCTGGCCAATGCCGCCACCCCGGCCAATCTCGGCAGCCAGAACGCGCTGATCAACCAGGGGCATTATGTCAACGGCGTCGCCGCCGGCCTGTGCACCGCCAGCAACACGCTCGGCTTCGTCGCCGGCCTGCCCTTCGGCCCGGTGCTGCTCAATGTGAACTCGTTCCTGCTCGGCGCCCGCGCCAGCAACCCGAAGGCCGTCGTGCGGGTGCTGTTCACCGGCGGCTGGGAGGACGCGGCGCATGACGCGGCCGCCACCAACGCGCTCATCGATGCCGGCTGCGACGTCATCACCTGCCATCTCGACGCGCCGAAAGTGGCCATCGAGACGGCGGAAGCGCGCGGGGCACGAACCTGCGGCCATGCGGTCGACCAGAACCCGCTGGCGCCGAAAGGCTACATCACCGGCGCCGATTATCACTGGGCCGGCCTGTTCGCCGGCTTCGTGCAGGAGGTGGTGGGCGGCGCGGCGCTGCCGAACTTCGTCACCGGCGGCTATGACAGGGGCCTGGTGCGCTCCAGCCCGTTCGGCGCCGGCGGCAACCCGCAGGCGATTGCGGCGGCAACCGGCGCCATCGCCGAGATGACGCGCGGCGCGCCGATCTTCACCGGCCCGCTGCGCGACAATACCGGCAAACTGGTGGTGCCGGCCGGCACGAGCTATGGCCCCTATGCCGACGAATTGCAGCGCACCGACTACCTCATCGAGGGCGTCATCGGCGCGCTCCCGTGAGGCGCGGCGCGCCGCCGCGCCGGCCACTCAGGGTTCTCACCTATCCCCCGCCGCCTCAACTCATGCGGGTTCTGCCCTTTTGTGTGCTAGGGTCTCTCAGAGCGTCAGGCTGAAAACGGTCTTTGACGGCGCTCCTGCCGAGTGATGGCCTGCTGAGCGGGTTTTCGGCCCCTGAGGGCCCTCGCGTGTCACTGGAACCGATTGCGCATTTCGAGGCGGCGAGCACCATTGCCGTTGTCGTCTCGTCCAATGAGCCGCTGCTTTTTCTCACCGAGGACCAGCGCGTCATCGCGGCGAGCACCTCGTTCTGCCGCGCCTTCGCGATCGACCCGGCACGCGTTGCGGGCCGCCGGCTGAGCGAGCTGGGCGAAGGCGAATGGGCGCTGCCCGGGCTCGCCTCGCTGCTGCGCACCACCGCCTCGGGAAGCGTCCGCATCGAGGCCTATGAGATCGACCTTGAGCGGCCCGGCCGCGAGACGCGGCGGCTCATCGTCAATGCGCGCACGCTGGACGATGGCGACAGCGCGCGGGTGCGGCTGCTGATGGCCATCACCGATGTCACCGACCGGCGCACCGAGGCGCGGCTGAAGGACGATCTCGTGCGGGAAAAGGCCATCCTGATCCAGGAGGTCCAGCACCGGGTCGCCAACAGCCTGCAGATCATTGCCAGCGTTCTCATGCAGAGCGCGCGCGGCGTGCAGTCGGAGGAGGCGCGCGGCCACCTTCACAGCGCCCATCACCGGGTGATGTCGATCGCCTCGGTGCAGCGCCAGCTCTCTTCCGCCCAGGCGGGCAAGGTCGAGCTGCGCACCTATTTCACCCAGCTGAGCGAAAGCCTCGGCGCCTCGATGATCGCCGATGCCGCCCGGCTCTCCATCGCGGTGACCGTGGATGAGAGCAGCGTGGAGGCGGATGTGTCGATCAGCCTCGGCCTGATCGTCACCGAGCTGGTGATCAATGCGCTCAAGCACGCCTTCCCCGATCAGGCGAAGGGCCGGATCGCCATCGATTTCCATTCCGCCGGCAAGGACTGGACGCTGCGCGTGTCCGATGACGGCATCGGCCTGCCGACCGGCGAGGCGGCACCCAAGCCCGGCCTCGGCACCGGCATCGTCGATGCGCTGGCGCGCAATCTCGATGGCGAGATCGAGGTGAGCGACGCCCATCCCGGCACGTCCGTCACCATCCGCCACCGGGCCGGCGCCCGTCGCTCCGCCAGCCGCCCGGCAGCGGAGTAGCCCTGCCGTGCCCGGCGACATGCCCCTCCCTCGGCCGACGACGTCCTCGGCTCACGTGAACCGAGTGCGTGATGTTTAACGGCAAGGCCGTCATCCTCATCGTCGAGGACAGCCCGATCATCCGGATGAGTGCCGTCGATCTCATGGAATCGGCGGGCTATGTGGCGCTGGAAGCCGGCTGCGCCGACGAGGCCATCGCCCTGCTCGAGTCGCGCAGCGACATCGACCTCGTCTTCACCGATGTGCAGATGCCCGGCACCATGGACGGCATCAAGCTCTCGCATCATATCCGCAACCGCTGGCCGCCGGTGAAGCTGGTGGTGGCCTCCGGCAAGGCGATCATCGAGGAAGGCAGCCTGCCCACGGGCAGCCGGTTCTTTCCCAAGCCCTATGACGGCCACGCCATCGCCGACGCCATCGGCCTTCTGCTGGCAGGCGAGGCCCCGTGATCGCGGCGATCCCGCCGCGCGCTCATCCCTCGCCCGCCTGTCTGATCCGGGTCGAGGACAGCGGCGATTTCAGCCCGTGCAGGAACACCCAGGCCGGCGGGCGCAGGGTGGCGAGCGCGGCGGCCTCGTTCTCCGGCACCCGCCAGCGGGCGAGCGCGGTCGCCGCCGGGCTCGCCATCGCCGGGAAGGTGCAGCCGGGCCGGTCGATCACCGCGATCGGCACCCGCGCCGCGATCTCCCGCCAGTGCTGCCAGCGGTGGAAGGCGGCAAGGTTGTCTGCCCCCATCAGCCAGACGAAATGCACGGCGGGATAGCGCGCTACCAGCGCCGCCACCGTGTCATGGCTGTAGCGGGTGCCGAGCCCGGCCTCCAGCCCGGTCGGCAGCAGCGCCGGATGGTCCGCCATCGCGCGCGCCTGCGCCAGCCGCTCGGCCAGCGGCGGCAGCGCGCGGTTGTCCTTCAAGGGGTTGCCGGGCGTCACCAGCCACCACACCCGGTCGAGCCGCAGCTTTTTCAGCGCCAGCAGGCTGGCGGCGCGGTGCGCCTCATGCGCCGGGTTGAAGCTGCCGCCATAGAGCCCGATCCGCATGCCCGGCGCGAGCGGGGGGATGCGGGCAAGCGACGGCAACGGGACAACGTCACCTCTCCCCGCCGGGGAGAGGTCGGCGCGGAACGCGCCGGGTGAGGGGAAGGGGCGTGCCGTCATCCCGGCCCCAACGCCCCCTCACCCCGGCCCTCTCCCCGGCGGTGAGAGGGAGCAACAGCGCGGCAGGTCAACGCGGGCATGTCACGGCCGGATCTGGCCGGTGCCGCGCACGCGGTATTTGAACGAGGTCAGTTGCTCGGCGCCGACCGGCCCGCGCGCATGCATGCGGCCCGTGGCGATGCCGATCTCGCCGCCGAAGCCGAACTCGCCGCCATCGGCGAACTGGGTCGAGGCGTTGTGCACCACGATGGCGGAATCGACCTCGCTCAGGAAGCGCTCGGCCACCTCCGCATCCTCGGTCAGGATGGCGTCGGTGTGGTGCGAGCCATAGGTCTCGATATGGTCGATCGCCGCGCCCACCCCGTCCACCAGCTTCACCGAGATCACCGCGTCGAGATATTCGGTGCGCCAGTCCTCTTCCGTTGCCGCGCTCACCCGTGCATCCGCCGCCTGGGTGTCGGCGTCGCCGCGCACCGCGCAGCCCGCCTCCAACAGCATGGTGACGAGCGGGGCGAGCAGGCGGGAGGCATCGGCCCGGTCGACCAGCAGCGTTTCCGCCGCCCCGCACACGCTGGTGCGCCGCAGCTTGGCGTTCTTGACGATGGAGAGCGCCTTGCCGAGATCGGCGCCCTTGTCGACATAGATGTGCACCAGCCCTTCCAGATGGGCGAAGACCGGCACCCGCGCCTCCGCCTGCACCCGGGCGACGAGGCTCTTTCCCCCGCGCGGCACGATCACGTCGAGATTGCCGCCGAGCCCGGCGAGCAGTTCGCCCACCGCCGCGCGGTCACGGGTCGGCACCAGCTGGATCGCGTCGGCGGGAAGGCCGGCGCTCTCGAGCCCTTCCACCATCGCGGCATGGATGGCGCGGGAGGAATTGAAGCTGTCCGAGCCGCCGCGCAGGATCACCGCATTGCCGGCCTTCAGGCACAGGCTGCCGGCGTCGGCCGTCACATTGGGCCGGCTCTCATAGATCACGCCGATGACGCCGAGCGGGGTCCGCACCCGCTCCAGACGCAGCCCGTTCGGCCGCTCCCAGCTTTCCGTCACCTGCCCCACCGGGTCGGGCAGCGCGGCGATCTCCTCCACCGCGCCGGCGATCGCCTCCAGCCGGCCCTCGGTCAGCACCAGCCGGTCCTGCAGCGCCGCGCTCATGCCTGCGGCGCGGGCGGCGGCGAGGTCGTTTTCATTGGCGGCGAGGATGGCGGGCGCGCGGGCGCGGATGGCGCGCGCGGCGGCCATCAGCCCGTCCGCCTTCGCCTGCGCCGGGGCCAGCGCCAGTGCGCGGGCGGCGGCGCGGGCACGCTGGCCGATAGCGGCCATCACCGCGTGCACATCCTCCGAAACGCGCGGCGCCGGCGCGCCGAGAGCGGTCTCGGTGGCGGAAGCGTCGCGCAGGGCGGAGGAGGCGGTCATAGCATCACCCATCAAGTTTGGTCGGGGCACAGTGGTCGGGGGTGGTTAAAGCGGGCGCCCTGTCTAGCACAGGCCGGCCTTCGGGCACCAAAGCGAAATGGCGGGTGCCGCGCTCTTTACCATGCCGCGCCGGCCGGAATCGCATTTGTGCCTTGCCATTTCGCCCGAGGCATCCGATGTCACGGCGACGAGCCCGCCCGTTGAGGCGCATCCGCGAGGAGACCGCCGCCCTTGTTTCGCGCCTTCGACATTGCATGGGACGCCTTCTGGCGCTTCGTCGAGGATGACGGCTGGGCGATTGCCAGCCACATCGCGCTTTCCGCGCTGATGTCGCTGTTTCCCTTCCTCATCTTCGTCACCGCGCTGGCCGCGTTCTTCGACTTCAAGAACCTCGCCGACGAGACGGTGCAGCTGATGCTGGAGGCGTGGCCGGCGCAGGTGGCCGACCCGATCGGCCGCGAAATCCGCAACGTGCTCACCCAGGTCCGCACCGATGTGCTGACCATCGGTGTGGTGCTGGCGATCTACTTCTCCTCCAACGGCATTGAGAGCCTGCGCATCGGCCTCAACCGCGCCTATGGCATGCGCGAGGCCCGCTCCTGGTACTGGCTGCGCCTCGAATCGATCGGCTATGTCGTGGTCGGCGCCGCCGGCCTGCTGGCGCTGTCCTTCCTCGTCGTGCTCGGCCCGGTGCTGTGGCTCGCCGCCGTGCGCTATGTGCCGGCGCTGGAGCCGTTCGGCTGGGTCATCACCTTCCTGCGCTATGCCGCGACCTCGGCGATCCTGATCGTGGCGCTTGTTGTGGCGCATATGTGGCTGCCGGCGGGACGGCGCACCCTCGCCGAGGTGGCGCCGGGCATATTGGTGACGCTCGGCCTGTGGCTGGCGGCCGGCGCCGCGTTTGGCCGCTATCTCGCGGAATTCGCCGGCAACTACGTCACCACCTATGCCGGCCTCGCCTCGGTGATGATCGCGCTGGTGTTCCTCTACACCACCGCCTCGATCTTCGTGTATGGCGGCGAACTCAACGCCTCGATCCGCCGCTCCCGCGAAGGGCGCTTCTAAGCCGCCTCCTGCGCGGAACCTCCCCGCTCTCCCATCGCTTGACCTTGGTCAAGGCGCCCGGGCGCGTTCCGGGCGCCCAATGGCGTGTTGGGTTCGAGATGGCAAGGAGGCTCGCATGAGCACCAGCTACGACAAGATGAAGATCGAGGAAGGCGCGTGGGTCGTCGTCTGCGACGGGCGCAAGGCGCTGATCCTGTGCAACAAGGGCGACGCCCTCTTCCCCAATCTGCGGTCCCACGAGGTGCATGAGCAGGACAACCCGCCGACCCGCGAGCAGGGCACCGACCAGCCCGGCCGGGTGCACCAGTCGGTGGGCTCGGCGCGTTCCTCGGTGGAGCCGACCGACTGGCAGGAGGAGGGCGAGCGCGCCTTCATGCGCCAGCTTGCCGCCCGGCTCGACGCCGCGGTGACGGCGGGCGAGGTGAAGTCGATGGTCATCGTCGCCGCCCCGCGTTCGCTCGGCGCGCTGCGCCCGCATCTGTCCAAGGGCGTGCAGGACATCGTCGCCGCCGAGGTCGACCGCGACATGGTCAAGCTGCCGATCCACGAGATCGAGAAGCATCTGGCCGCCTGACGCCGCCGGTTTCCCCGCAGCGAAAAAGAGGATTAGGTTCTCCCCGCCGCCGGCCCGCCCGGCGGCGGGGTTTCGCGTCGGCGCGCGGCGCCTCAGGCCCGGCGCGGTGAACCGATCCGCGTCCCGCCCGTATTGCCTACGCCGGCGCCGGCCGTGAAAAGCCGGCGGAAGTGACCGACCACGAGCCCGGAAGGTGCCTGATGAAAACCCTCTCCTTCTTCCGCCTGGTCGTCGCCGTCGGCCTGTGCCTCGGCGTCGGCGCGCTCGGCTCGCTCGTCACCACGCCGCAGATTCCCACCTGGTATGCCGGGCTGGTGAAGCCGTCCTGGACCCCGCCGCCGGCCGCCTTCCCCATCGCCTGGACCACCCTCTATGTGCTGATGGCGGTGGCGCTGTGGCGGCTGTGGCAATTGCACGCGCCCTCACCCGCGCGCCGGCTGGCCATCGGCCTGTGGCTGGCGCAGCTGGCGCTCAACGCCATCTGGTCGCCGGTGTTCTTCGGGCTGGAAGCGCCGGGTGCGGCGCTGGTCGTGGTGGTGGCGCTCTGGCTCGCCATCGCCGCCACCATCTGGGCGTGCCTGCGCATCGACCGTATCGCCGCGTGGCTGCTGGTTCCCTATCTGGCGTGGGTGTCCTATGCCACCACGCTGAACGCTGCCATTGTCGTCCTGAACTGAGCGTTCGCCCATCCAGCGTTCCGATGGGCGCTGCCGGAGACCCTGATGGACCTTGTCACCATCGCCAAATTCATCGTCCTGCCCATCGCCCTCGGCTCGGTGGCGCTGGTGCTGGTGCTCGGCCTCGCCAATCTGGCGCGCGGCGGCCCGCCCGAGCGCTCGCAGAAGCTGATGCAGTGGCGCGTGCTGCTGCAGGCGGTGGCGCTGTGCTTCGTGCTGCTCACCATCATCCTGATGAACCAGGGCTGAGAGACAATCCGCATGGTCGTGCTCAACCGCATCTACACCCGCACCGGCGACGACGGCACCACCGCGCTCGGCACCGGCGAGCGGCGGCCGAAATATGATCTGCGCATCGCCGCCTATGGCACGGTCGACGAGACCAATGCGCTGATCGGCGTCGCCCGGCTGCACACGAGCGGCGAGCCGGGGCTGGCCGACATGGAGGCGATGCTGGCGCGCATCCAGAACGACCTGTTCGACCTCGGCGCCGACCTCGCCACGCCGGAAACCGGCGAGGATCTCGGCTACACCCCGCTGCGCATCGTCGCCACGCAGGTCGACAAGCTGGAGCGCGACATCGACACGCTCAATGCCAGCCTCAAGCCGCTGCGCTCCTTCGTGCTGCCGGCCGGCACCCCGGCGGCGGCGCATCTGCATGTCGCCCGCACCGTGTGCCGCCGCGCCGAGCGCATGGCGGTGGAGCTTTCCGCCACGCTGGGCGAATTCGTCACCCCGGAAGCGGTGAAATATCTCAACCGCCTGTCCGACCTCCTCTTCGTCATGAGCCGCATCGCCAATGCCCGCGCGGCGGGCGAGGGCGAGCCGGGCGACGTGCTCTGGGTGCCGGCAGCGGGGCGGGAGTGACCGCCCCGGACGACCCGGCCGCGCGGCCCTGCGTCTTCGGCACGGCGGACAGCGTCTATGTCCGCATCGTCCGCCTGACGCTGATCGAGAAGGGCGCCGACCACGATCTGGTGCCGGTCGATCCTTTCGCGCCGGAGGGCCTGCCGCCCGGTTTTGGCGAGCGCCACCCCTTCGGCCGGATTCCGGCCTTCGAGCATGACGGCTTCCGTCTCTATGAGACCGGCGCCATCACCCGCTATGTCAATGAGGCCTTCGCGGGCCCTCCCCTGCTGCCCGGCGATGTGCGGGCGCGGGCGCGCGCCAACCAGATCATCAGCATCGCCGATTCCTACGCCTATCGGGCGCTGGTCTGGGGCGTCTATGTCGAGCGGGTGGAGAAACCCGCGCAGGGCGAGCCGAGCGACGAGGCCCGCCTCGCCGGCGCCCTTGGCGAGGCCCGGCTGTGTCTGGCCGCCATCGAGGCCCTAATGGCCGGGGCACCGTTCCTTGCCGGCCTCCATCTGAGCCTTGCCGATCTCCATCTGGCGCCGATGATCGACTATGTCAGGCAGGCGCCGGAAGGCGCCGCGCTGCTGGCAGCGCATCCCGGGCTCGCCGCGTGGTGGGCCCGCATGGCGGCCCGGCCGTCGCTGCAACAGCTCGGCCTCGCCGCGCGTTAAGCGCCGGCGCGGTGGCGTTTTCACCCGCGAAGCGGCAATGTGGCGCCGCGTCGCGCGCCGCATCGCTTCCGAGATTCGCTGTACCCCCATGCTCATCCCCTTCAACGATGACAACCCGCTGGAAGGGATCACCCACGCCTATGTCACCTGGGCGCTGATCGCGGTGAATGTGCTGGTGTTCGTGCTGGTGCAGCATGGCTACCGCGCCGAGCTCGACATCGCCTCCGCCTTCGGCTTCGGCGCCATTCCCGCCGTGGTCACGCATGCGGCGGTGCTGCCGGACGAGTATGTCCGCCTGCCGGCCGAGCTGACCCTCGTCACCTACATGTTCCTGCATGGCGGCTGGCTGCATCTGGCCGGCAACATGGCCTTCCTCTGGGTGTTCGGCGACAATGTCGAGGACGCGCTCGGCCATGCCCGCTTCCTGCTGTTCTATGTGCTGTGCGGCGTCGCCGGCGGGCTGGCGCATTCCCTCGCCGTGCCTGATTCGGCGTCCCCTCTGGTCGGCGCCTCGGCGGGCATTTCCGGGCTGGTCGGGGCCTATCTCATGCTGCACCCCAATGTGCGGATCTGGGTGCTGATGTTCCTGCGCGTGCCGCTGCGGGTGCCGGCGATCTGGCCGCTGGGCGCCTGGATCGGCTTCCAGCTGTGGAGCCTGTTCCAGTCCGGCGACGAGGAAACCGCCTGGTGGGCGCATGTCGCCGGGCTCATTGCCGGCGCGGTGCTGATCGTGTTCCTGCGCCGGCCGGGCGTGCCGCTCTGGGTGATGACGCGCGACGGCACGCCGGACGGGCGCCCGCCGGTGTAATCGAGGCCCGCGCACGCCGCGCGCGGCGTTGACAGTGCCGGGGCCGAATCCTAGTTTGCCGGCGCTTTTCGCCGGCTGCTCCCGCTCCCCCCAGATTCCCGCCCCCAAGCCCCCTCTTCCGGCTTTCCGCGCGGCGCTGGCAGGCGGCGCCGCCGGCGCCGATGGCTGCCAGAGGCGGGGTCGCTGCCCTGCCGGGGGAGACAGGTGATGAAGATCCTCGTGCCCGTGAAGCGGGTGGTCGACTACAACGTCAAGATCCGGGTCAAGGCCGACGGCTCCGGCGTCGAGCTGGCCAATATCAAGATGTCGATGAACCCGTTCGACGAGATCGCCGTCGAGGAGGCGCTGCGCCTGAAGGAGGCCGGCAAGGCCTCCGAGGTCATCGCCGTCTCCATCGGCCCGGTGAAGACCGACGAGACCATCCGCACCGCGCTGGCCATGGGCGCCGATCGCGGCATCTGGGTGAAGACCGAGGAAGCCGGCATCGAGCCGCTCACCGTCGCCAAGCTGCTGAAGGCGATCATTGCCGCCGAGGGGCCGTCGCTGGTCATCCTCGGCAAGCAGGCGATCGACGATGATTGCAACCAGACCGGCCAGATGCTCGCCGCCCTGCTCGGCTGGCCGCAGGCGACCTTCGCCTCGAAGATCGTCGTCGGCGAGGGCACGGTGGACGTGACCCGCGAGATCGATGGCGGGCTGCAGACGCTGCGCCTCGCGCTCCCGGCGGTGCTGACCACCGATCTGCGCCTCAACGAGCCGCGCTACGCCTCGCTGCCCAACATCATGAAGGCGAAGAAGAAGCCGATCGAGGAGAAGAGCGCCGCCGAGCTCGGCGTCGACCTCGCCCCCCGGCTGGAAATCCTCTCCACCTCCGAGCCCTCGGGCCGCACCGGCGGCATCAAGCTGGCGTCCGCCGCCGAGCTGGTCGCTCATCTCAAGACGGCGGGAGTGCTCTGACCATGGCCGACACCCTTCCCACCCTGCTGCTCGCCGAACATGACGATGCCAGCCTGAACCCGGTCACCGCCCGCGCGCTCACCGCCGCCCTGGCGCTCGGCGCCCCGGTGCATGTGCTGGTGGCGGGCGAGAACGCGCAGGCCGCCGCGCAGGCCGCCGCCAAGCTCGACGGCGTGGCGGAAGTCCTGCTCGCCGATGGCCCGGCCTATGCCCACCGCCTTGCCGAGCCGGTGGCGGCGCTGGGCGTCGCGCTGGCCCCGGCCTATGGCGCGCTGGTCGCCCCCTCCACCGCCTTCGGCAAGAGCGTGATGCCGCGCATCGCCGCGCTGATCGACGTGATGCAGGTCTCCGACGTCATCGCCGTCATCGCGCCCGATACGTTCGACCGGCCGATCTATGCCGGCAACGCCCTGCAGCGGGTGCGCGCCACCGACGCCACCCGGGTGCTCACCATCCGCACCGCCTCCTTCGCCGCCGCCGGCGAGGGCAATGCGGCGCCGATCCGCACGGTTGAGGGCGCCGCGGCCGCCGGCGGCGCCAGCTTCCTCGGCGAGGAAATCGCCGCCAGCGCCCGCCCGGACCTGTCCGCCGCCCGCATCATCGTCTCCGGCGGACGGGCGCTCGGCTCGGCGGAGAACTTCCACGCCATTGTCGAGCCGCTGGCCGATGCGCTCGGCGCGGCGGTGGGCGCCTCGCGCGCGGCGGTCGATGCCGGCTACGCCCCGAACGACTGGCAGGTCGGCCAGACCGGCAAGGTGGTGGCGCCCGACCTCTATGTCGCGCTCGGCATTTCAGGCGCGATCCAGCACCTCGCCGGCATGAAGGATTCCAAGGTCATCGTCGCCATCAACAAGGACGAGGACGCGCCGATCTTCCAGGTGGCGGATTACGGGCTGGTCGGCGACCTGTTCGAGATCGTGCCGGCGCTGCAGGCCGAAATAGCTAAGGCAAAAGCCTGACGGGACACTATACTGCCGCCCTCCGCAGGGGCAGAACGGACGTGGCAATGGCTTTCGAGATCAAGCGCATCGGCATCATCGGCGCCGGCCAGATGGGCAATGGCATCGCGCATGTGTGCGCGCTCGCCGGCTATGACGTGGTGCTGAACGACCTTGAGGCGGACCGCATCAAGTCCGGCCTCGCCACCATCAATGGCAACATGTCGCGGCAGGTCTCCAAGGGCCTCTATGCCGAGGACGAGAAGAAGGCCGCGCTCGCCCGCATCCACGGCACCGACCAGGCCGCCGACCTCGCCGAGGTCGACCTCGTGATCGAGGCGGCGGTGGAGAAGGAAGAGATCAAGCGCCGCATCTTCAACTCCATCTGCCCGTTCCTGAAGCCGGAGGCGATCCTCGCCACCAACACCTCCTCGATCTCCATCACCCGGCTGGCCGCCTCCACCGACCGGCCCGAGCGCTTCATCGGCATTCACTTCATGAATCCGGTGCCGCTGATGCAGCTGGTGGAGCTGGTGCGCGGCATCGCCACCGAGGACGAGACCTTCGAGCTCTCCAAGGGCTTCATCACCAGGCTGGGCAAGACCTATGCGGTGGCGGAGGATTTCCCCGCCTTCATGGTCAACCGCATCCTGCTGCCGATGATCAACGAGGCGATCTACACGCTCTATGAGGGCGTCGGCTCGGTGGACGCCATCGACACCGCCATGCGGCTGGGCGCCAACCACCCGATGGGCCCGCTGCAGCTGGCCGACTTCATCGGGCTGGATACCTGCCTCTCCATCATGCAGGTGCTGCATGAGGGGCTGGCCGATTCGAAGTACCGCCCCTGCCCGCTGCTGGTGAAATATGTCGAGGCCGGCTGGCTGGGCCGCAAGACCCAGCGCGGCTTCTACGACTACCGCGGCGAAAAGCCGGTGCCGACCCGCTAGAGGCGGGGCACGCCGGCACGCTGAAACACTGAACGTCGTCATCCCGGCCGCAGCGAAGCGCAGAGCCGGGATCGCGTGGCCGTCGAGATCCGGTCGGCGATCCCGGATCGGCCTGCGGCCGTCCGGGATGACGTCCGAAGGCCCCTACCCCATCTTGCCCCTTACCCACCGCGCCGGCCGCCCATCGATCGCCGCCAGCCCCAGCGCGATGATGGCGAAGCCGGCGAATTCGCGCGGCTCCAGCGCCTCGCCCAGCACCAGCGCGCCGAGCAATATGGCGCTCACCGGCACCAGAAACGTCACCAGCGAGATATTGGTCGCCCCATTGCGGCCGACGATGCGGAAATACAGGATGTAGGCCAGCCCGGTGGAGAGCACGCCGAGCCCCAGCAGCGCGCCGATCACCGGTAGCGACGGCGCCGGCAGGTTCCACGGCTGGTCGATCAGCGCCACCGCCGGCAGCAGCAGCAGGCTGGAGGTGGCCAGCTGCGCCATGGCGATGCCGAGCGGCGGCAGATGCCGGAAGCGCCGGGAATAGACCGCCGCGAAGCCATAGGACACGGTGGCGCCGATGGCGGCGAGCTGCGCCGGCAGTTCATGCCCGCCCAGCTGGCCGAGCAGCGCTGGGCCCATCATCACGGCCACGCCGAGAAAGCCCAGGCTCACCCCGACAAGCTTGCCGAGGGTGAACTTCTCGTCATGGGTGAAGGCCTGCGCCACCAGCACGGTGAACAGCGGCGTCGCCGCGTTGAGGATGGAGGACAGCCCGCTCGGCAGATGCTGCTGCGACCAGGCGATCAGCCCGAAGGGGATGATGTTGGCGATCACCGCCAGCAGCAGGAATTCGCGCGCCAGCCGCCGGTTCATCGGCATGTGGATGCCGCGCGCCCGGGCGATGATCCACAGCGCCAGCGCGCCGATCGCCACCCGTGTCAGCACCATGGTGAGCGGGGGAATCTCGGCGATCGCTACCTTGCCGAAGAAGAAGGAACCTCCCCAGATCACCCCCAGCAGCGCCAGCGCCGCCCAGTCGGAAGGCGCCATCGGCAGCGGCCCGGCGATCGCCGTGGCGAGCCCGGTGCGGTGGACGGGGCTCGAGGCGGACATGGGGCACGCTCCTGCAGGGGTGAGCGGCGTTCTAGTCCTTCCCCGGGCGGCGCGCCACCCGAATTCGTCGGGCGGCACGGCGTGGCGCGGCGGCGTCAGAGGCCGCCCGTCGACCCGGATGGGGCGCCACAGCCGCCATCCCCCGACAGGCCGGTTCCAAGATCCGCCGACAATCCGGCCTTGAGCACGGCATAGATGCGGGGATCGTCCATCTGCGCGACATTGAAGCGGATGAAATCGGGGACCTGCTGCGCCGGGCTGAACACATTGCCCGGCGCCAGGATCACGCCCTCGCCGAGCGCGAACTGCGCCAGCCGCGCCGCGTCGCGGCCCTCGGGCAGCTGGCACCAGAGATAGAAGCCGCCGCGCGGCGTCACCCACGTTCCAATGCCCAGCTCCGCCAGCCGGGCCTGGGTGTCCCGCCGGGCGCGGGAAAGGCGCCCCCGCAGCGCCGCCATGTGCCGGCGATAGCCACTGTCCATCAGGCTGTCGAACACCAGCTGCGAGGCAAGCGGGCTCGCCCCGCCGAACTGCGTCGCCACCTGCAGATCGACCAGCGCCTCGATCCAGTCCGGCCGCGTCGCGATATAGCCGCAGCGGACGGAGGCCGACAGTGTCTTGGAAAAGCTGCCGATGCGGATGACGTTGACCAGCCCGTCAAACGCCGCCAGGCGCGGCGAGGGTTCCGGCTCGAACTCGGCGAAGATGTCGTCCTCCACGATGACAAGCCCATGCGCCGCGGCAAGTGTCAGCACCTTGTGCACCGTCTGGGCCGACATCGTCGCCCCGGTCGGATTGTGCAGGCCGCAAGTGGTGATGTAGAGCCTCGGCCGCTGCTCGGTCAGGCTCTCGGCGAACCGCGCCATGTCCGGCCCGGCCGGCGTATAGGGCACGCTGACGATCCGGGCCTGGTGGGCGCGCAGCAGCGCCTGAAAATTGAAATAGCAGGGATCATCGACCAGCACCGTGTCGCCCGGCCGCAGCAGGAACCGGCAGATGAGGTCGATCGCCTGCGTGCCGGACGAGGTCAGCAGCACCTGCTCCGGGCTGAGGTCCAGCCCCTCGCCGGCGCAGCGGCGGGCCAGAAACTGCCGCAGCGGCAGCAGCCCCTGCGTGCCGCCATAATTGGCCAGCAGGGCATCATCGGCGCGGGCGAGGCCGCGCAAGGCGCGCCGCAGGATCGCGCCGGGCATCCAGTCCGGCGGCAGCCAGCCGCATCCCGGCTTCAGCGTCTGCGCGGCGGCGTCCAGCGACTGGCGCGACACCCAGAGCGGGTCGATGGCGCGGTCGGCGCGCGGCTGCAGCTCGTTGACGACCGGGGACGCCGTCCCGGCCGAGACATAGAAGCCCGAACCCGGCCGGGAGCGCACGGCCCCCTCCGCCACCAGCCGGTCATAGGCCTCCACCACTGTCGAGGGCGACACCTTCATCCGTGCGGCGAAGCGGCGGATCGAGGGCAGCTTGTCGCCCGGCGACAAGGTGCGGCGGGCGATCTGGTCGAGGATCGCCGCCATCACATCGTGGGTTCGGGTCGAATGCCTAGCCATCGCCGTGCCCCCAACTGTATGGCAAACAAACGCATACAGTTTGGCAGCGATTGTACGGGGCGTCCCTGTCCCGGCCAAGGCCGAAACCGCTAGGTCTGCCGCTCCTTCACGCGGGCGGGACGATGCAACAGACATCAAGGGGATGGGGCAGCGGCCTTGTCGGCGTGGTCATTTTCAGCGGCTCGCTGCCGGCCACCCGGGTCGCGGTCGGCGGTTTCGAGCCCGTCTTCCTCACCAGCGCCCGCGCGGTGATCGCCGCGCTGCTCGGCGGGGCGCTGCTATTGGCGCTGCGCCAGCCCCGCCCGGCGGCGTCCGACCTCGTCTCGCTGCTGATCGTGGCGGTCGGTGTCGTCGTCGGTTTTCCGCTGCTGACGGCGATGGCGCTCCAGCATGTCACCTCCGCCCATTCCATCGTCTTCATCGGCCTCCTGCCACTGGCCACGGCAGCCTTCGCCGTGCTGCGCGGCGGCGAGCGGCCCAGGCTGGGCTTCTGGCTGTTCTCGCTGCTGGGCAGCCTGTCGGTGGTCGGCTTCGCCCTCGCGCAGGGCGGTTCGGGATCGGGGCTGGGCGATCTTTTGATGGTGGCGGCGGTCGTCCTGTGCGGCCTCGGCTATGCCGAAGGCGCCGTGCTCTCCCGCCGGCTGGGCGGCTGGCAGGTGATCTGCTGGGCGCTGGCGCTGGCGCTTCCCGTCATGGTGCCGATCGCGCTCGTCACCCAGCCCCCGACATGGCAGGGCATCGGCGCCCCGGCCTGGCTGGGCCTCGCCTATGTCTCGGTCTTCAGCATGCTGGTCGGCTTCGTGTTCTGGTATCGCGGCCTGGTGCTGGGCGGCATCGCCAAGGTCGGCCAGCTGCAGCTGCTCCAGCCCTTCTTCGGCCTCGCGCTGGCGGGGGCGCTGCTGCACGAACCCGTCCCCATCGCCATGGTGGCCGTCACCGGCTTCATCGTGCTGTGCGTCGCCGCCGCCAAGCGCTCCGCCTGAAAAGCGTCCGCCTGAAACGCGCGGGGGCGACGACGGGACGGATGCGGGAGGGCGCGGCTCGGCCTCCCGGCGCCGGGCTGGACCGGCCTCAGCGCTTGGCCGTCTCGGCCAGCGCCGCCTTCACCAGCGCCACCGCATCCGGGCTCGCCCATTCCGCCGGCCCGGCGATATGGCCGAGCTCGCAGCCCTGCGCGTCGATCAGCATGGTGGTGGGCAGGCCGAAGCCGCGCCCGACCACGCGCAGATCCTGGAAGGCCTGCGCCTTCGGATCGGTGTAGAGCGCGAGGTGCTTCAGCCCCGTCTCCTCGAAGAAGGTCTTCGGCTTGGCCGGGTCGCGGGTGTCGATATTGACCGTGATCACCTCGAAGCCCGGCGCGCCATCGCCGCCCGCGCTGCCGAGCGTCGCCTGCAGCTCGTCGAGCGCCGGCATCTCCTTGCGGCAGGGCACGCACCACGTCGCCCAGATATTGACCAGCTTCAGCCCGTCGCCGCCGACCTGCGACAGCCGGGTCGGCTGGCCGTCGGGGCCGAGAAAGGCGAGGTCGGGAATCCGGGTCGGCTTCTCCGTCGGGGCGAAGGCGGCGAGTTCGCCGGTGGCGAAGCTGGCGAGGCGCTTGCCGGCCTCGCTGGCCACACCGCACTGATCGTCCACCACATCGGCCTGACCGGCCTTGCCGGCGACGCCTGGCGAGGGCGCTGCGGCCGGCCCGGTGGCCGGCACGGTGGCAACGACGTTGCGCGGCCCGCCCCCTATCCCGTATACGCCTGCCAGCCCGGCGACGGCGCCCGCCACCAAGGCGGCCGCCAGCAGCAGGGCGAAGCGGCCCATGCGGCGCGGCGGAACCTCGCTTGCCGGTTCCCTCGCCTCCTCAGGTCGTTCGGTCATGGCCGTCCTCGCGGAGAAAAGTCTAACATGAGCAACAAGATGTGGGGCGGCCGCTTCGAGACCGGGCCCGATGCGATCATGGAGGAAATAAACGCCTCCATCGGTTTCGACCAGCGCCTATATGCGCAGGACATTGCGGGATCGAAGGCGCATGCCTCGATGCTGGCGGCGCAGGGGATCATCGACAAGGCTGATGCCGAAAAGATCGCCGCCGGTCTAGACACGATCCTGTCAGAGATCGAATCGGGCGATTTCACCTTCCAGCGGGCGCTGGAAGACATCCACATGAACGTGGAATCCCGCCTCGCCACAATTGTCGGCCCCGCGGCGGGACGCCTCCACACCGCGAGATCGCGCAACGACCAGGTGGCGACCGATTTCCGGCTCTATGTGCGCGACACGATCGACACGCTCGACACGCAGATTCGCGATTTGCAGCAGGCACTTGCCGAGAAGGCGCTGCTTTATTCCGGCACGGTCATGCCCGGCTTCACCCATCTGCAGACCGCCCAGCCCGTGACCTTCGGACACCATCTTCTGGCCTATGTCGAGATGCTCGGGCGCGACCGTGGCCGCTTCCGCGACGCCCGCGCCCGGCTCAACGAGTGCCCGCTCGGGGCCGCCGCGCTGGCCGGCACCTCGTTCCCGATCGACCGCTTCGCCACCGCCAGCACCCTCGGCTTCGACCGGCCGACGGCCAATTCGCTCGATTCCGTCTCCGACCGCGACTTCGTGCTGGAGACACTGGCCAGCGCTTCGATCGCCGCCATGCACCTCTCCCGCTTTGCCGAGGAGATCGTCATCTGGACCTCGCCGCTGGTGGGGCTGATGAAGCTCTCCGACCGCTTCACCTCCGGCTCCTCCATCATGCCGCAGAAGCGCAACCCGGACGCGGCCGAGCTGGTGCGCGCCAAGATCGGGCGAATCGCGGGTGCTTTCAATGGCTTGCTGATGGTGATGAAGGGTCTCGCCCTGGCCTATGCCAAGGACATGCAGGAGGACAAGGAAGGCACGTTCGACGCGCTCTCCACCCTTTCGCTGATGATCGCAGCCACATCCGGCATGGTGCGCGACATGGTGCCGGACGAGAAGCGGATGAAGGCGGCGGCCGGCGCGGGCTATTCCACCGCCACCGATCTCGCCGACTGGCTGGTGCGGGTGCTCGGCCTGCCCTTCCGCGAGGCGCACCACGTCACCGGCCGCATCGTCGGCCTCGCCTCCGCCAAGGATGCCCCGCTGCACAAGCTCTCGCTGGCCGAGATGCAGTCGGTGGAGCCGCGCATCACCAAGGAGGTGTTCGGCGTGCTCTCCGTGTCCAAATCGGTCGCCAGCCGCGTCTCCTATGGCGGCACCGCGCCGAAGAATGTCCGCACCCAGGCCAAGCGCTGGCTGAAGCAGCTGGCGAAGGCGTGAGGCTGGACTACAGGGCGTCATCCCGGCCGAAGCGAAGCGGAGAGCCGGGATCGCGCGCCGTCGGCCGGCGCTGAACGGTCCCGGACGGGCCTGCGGCCGTCCGGGACGACGTGCTTTTACGCCTTCCGCCCCAGCAATCTCAAGGCGTTGGCCGTCACCAGCACGGTGGCGCCGGTGTCGGCGAGGATGGCGGGCCAGAGGCCGGTGAGGCCGATGAGGGTGGTGACGAGGAACACCGCCTTCAGCCCCAGCGCGAGGGTGATGTTCTGATGGATGTTGCGCAGGGTGGCCTGCGAGAGCGCGATCATCGCCGCGACATCGCCCACCCTTCCATGCAGCACGGCGGCGTCCGCCGTCTCCAGCGCCACATCCGTGCCCCCGCCCATGGCGATGCCGACAGTGGCGGCGGCGAGCGCGGGCGCGTCGTTGATGCCGTCACCGACCTTGGCGACCTTCAGCCCCTCGCGCTGCAACTCGCCGACGATGCGCTGCTTGTCGGCCGGCATCAGCCCGGCCCGCACCTCGATTCCGAGATCCGCGCCGATCGCCCGCGCCGTGCGCTCATTGTCACCGGTCAGCATCAGCGTGCGGATGCCGGCCGCCTTGAGTGCATCCAGCCCGGCCCGCGCATCGGCACGCGGCTCGTCGCGCAGGGCGATCAGCCCCTGCGCCCGCCCGTCGGCCAGCAGCACCGCCACGGTCTTGCCAACCTCGTTCAACGCCGTGATCGCGGCCAGTTGCGCCTCGGTCAGCGTGGCCCGCGCCCCGGCCGCCTTTGGCGAGCCGAGGAACAGCGCGACACCATCCACCGTGCCGCTTACCCCCTCGCCGCCCAGCGCGCCCGCCTCGCGCACCGGCGGCACGGCGAGCGCGCGCGCCGCCGCTTCCGCGAGAATGGCGTTGGCGAGCGGATGGGTGGAGCCGGATTCCAGCGCGGCGGCGCGGGCGAGCAGGGCCGACTCGTCACCCTCGAAGGGAATGATGTCCGTCACCTCGGGCTTGCCCTCGGTCAGCGTGCCGGTCTTGTCGAAGGCCACGGCATTGATGGTGCGCAGCGCCTCCAGCACCGCCCCGCCCTTGATCAGCAGGCCGCGCCGCGCCCCCACCGCCAGTCCGGCGGCGATGGCGGCGGGGGTGGAAATAACCAGCGCACAGGGGCAACCGATCAGCAGCAGAGCAAGGCCCTTATAGATCCATTCGTCCCAACCGGCGCCGAAGAGCAGCGGCGGCACCACCGCCACCAGCGTCGCCAGGCCAACGACAAAGGGCGTGTACCAGCGGGCGAAGCGGTCGATGAAGCGCTCGGTCGGCGCCTTGCTCTCCTGCGCCTCCTCCACCAGCCGCACCACACGGGCAATGGTGTTGTCGGAAGGCGCCGTCGTGGCGCGGATGGTGAGGGCCGCCTCGCCATTCACCGTGCCGGCGAACACGCTGTCGCCCGCCTGCTTGGCCACCGGCACGCTCTCGCCCGTCACCGGCGCCTCGTTCACCGAACCGGCGCCCTCCAGCACCGCGCCATCGGCGGGCAGGCGCTCACCGGGGCGCACGAGGATCACGTCGCCGATCCGGAGGCTTTCCGCCGGCACCTCGCGTGTCGCCCCGTTCGCGACGAGGCGCGCGGTCTTCGGCACCAGTGCGGTGAGCGCGCGGATGGAGTTGCGCGCCCGGCCGGCGGCGACGCCTTCCAGCAACTCGCCGACGAGGAACAGGAACACCACGGCCGCCGCCTCCTCCGAGGCGCCGATGAGCACGGCGCCGATGGCGGCGATGGTCATCAGCGTCTCGATGGAGAAGGGCGTGCCGGAAAGCCCCGCCATCACTGCCCGGCGCGCGATCGGGACGAGGCCGATCGACAGGGCGGCGATGAAAATCCAGGGATCGAGGACGGGGTAGAAATGGCCGAGCCCATAGGCGACCGCCAGCGCCGCGCCGCAGGCAAGGGTGAGCCGCGCCTTGCCGCTGGTCCACCACGGGCCGTCGCCGGCCAGATGCGCATGGTCGTGACCACTCGCCGCCGCCGCCACGACCGGCGCCGGGGTCGCCGCCGCGTGGGTGGGATCGCCGTGGTCGTGCCCCGCGTGCGAATGGCCGTGGTCGTGACCGCAGTCGTGACCATGGCCATGTGCCTGTTCATCGGCGTGCGTCGGCGCAGCGGGGGCGCCGGTCGCGGCTTTCGTTGCGGTCGGCATGGGCGAAATGCCGTAGCCCAGCCCCGCGACGCGCCGCTCCAGAAGCACGAGGTCGGCGCCGTCATGGCCCACTGTCATCGTCCCCGCCGCCACCGCGACCGATACGTCGGCGACGCCTTCGACGCGGCGCACCGCCGTCTCGATCTTCATGGCGCAGGACGCGCAGTCCATGCCCTCGATACGGTAGCGGGTCTTCATCGCCGGCATGATCGTCTCTCCTGCGCCGCCCTTGCGTCGGCGGCACGGGGAACGTACTTCCTCTAGCGACTAGAGGAGCAAGCGCGAAATGACGGGAGCCTACACAATCGGCGAAGCGGCGCGGGAAAGCGGCGTGAAGGTGCCGACCATCCGCTATTACGAGGAGATCGGCCTGCTCCCCGCGCCGCCGCGCACGGAAGGCGGGCGCCGCGCCTATGGGGTGGCGGATCTGCGCCGGCTGGCCTTCATCCGTCATGCGCGTGAGCTGGGCTTCGAGATCGACGCCATCCGCACCCTGCTGCAGCTGCAGGACCAGCCGGACCAGCCTTGCGCCGCCGCCGACGCCATCGCGCGGGACCATCTCATCACGGTGGAACGCCGCATCGCCAGCCTCACCGCCCTGCGGGCCGAGCTTCAGCGCATGGTCGAGGGCTGCTCGCATGGCCATGTTGCCAGCTGCCGGGTGATCGAAATCCTCGCCGACCACGGCGAATGCGCGCACCACGAGGGCGGACGGGCATAACCTGGCCGGTGCCGCTCAGGCCTCCGCCATCCGCGCGTCCTCCGGCGCCGCCGGCTCCCGGGTAAAGCCCGCGCGCGCCTCGCGCACCGCTGCGGCGATGAAGTCCTCCACTGTGCGGATGCGCCTTAAATCGCGGATGTCGGCATGCGTCACCAGCCAGTAGGCGCGGCGGAAGCTCAGCTCGGGCAGCAGCCGCACCAGCTCGGGATGATCCAGCGCCGCATAGTCGTGCAGGATGCCGATGCCGCCGCCCGCGCGCACCGCCTCCATCTGCCCGACCACGCTGGCGCATTCGAGCCGGCGGGCCTCCACCTCGGCAAACACCTCGAAATAATCGAGCGCCGGGGAATAGACGAGATCGGGCACATAGGTGACGAGCAGCCGCCCGGTGACATCGCGCAGCGTCGCAATGGGGCCGGTGCGGGCGAGATAGTCCCGTGAGGCATAGACGCCGAGCGTGTAGTCGGTGAGCTTGCGCGCCACCAGCCGCCCCTCGCTCGGCCGCTGCAGGGTCACGGCGATATCCACCTCGCGCTTGGGCAGGGAGAAGCTGCGCGGCAGCGGCGCCAGCTGGATGGAGAGGCCGGGATGCTCCTCCGCCAGGCGCCCGAGGCGCGGGGCGAGGAAATAGGTGCCGAACCCGTCCGGCGCGCCGATCCGCACCGCTCCGGCGAGTGCCAGATCAACATTGCCCAGCGCTGCCTGCGCCTGCAGCATCTCGGTCTCGATGCGCTCGGCATGGGCGAGCAGCCGCTCGCCCGCGGGCGTCAGCTCGCTGCCGGTGGTGCGGCGCTCCAGCAGCTTGGAGCCGAGGCTCGCCTCCAGCGCGCCGAGACGCCGGCCGACAGTGGCGTGGTCCAGCCCGAGCTGCCGCGCCGCCGCCAGCATCTGGCCAGCGCGGGCGACCGCGAGAAAGATGCGCAGATGGTCCCAATCCATGGCACCCTGCCTATCGCAATGTGCGCAGCCGCACAACGGATGCGAAAACATCGTCGTTGAAGTGACGACTTTCGACAAGCACAACCGCAGGCAGGAAAACCAGAGGGAGAGATCGCCATGGCGGTCATCGGGCATTACATCGGCGGCAAGGTGGTGACCACGGCGGGGCGCACGTCCCCGGTGTTCGATCCCTCCACCGGCGCGCAGACCGGCGAGACGCTGCTCGCCACGACGGCCACAGTGGGCGAGGCGGTCGCCGCCGCCGCCAAGGCGTTCCCCGGCTGGGCCGACACGCCGGCGCTGACCCGCGCCCGCATCATGTTCAAGTTCAAGGCGCTGCTGGAGCGCGACATCGACGCGCTGGCGGAAGCCATCACCCGCGAGCACGGCAAGACCTTCGAGGACGCCAAAGGCGAAGTCACCCGCGGCATCGAGGTGGTCGAGTTCGCCTGCGGCATCCCGCATCTTCTGCGTGGCGACTTCACCGAGCAGGTGGCGCGCGGCGTCGACGTGTTCTCGGCCCGCCATCCCGTCGGCGTGGTGGCCGGCATCACCCCGTTCAACTTCCCCGTCATGGTGCCGATGTGGATGTTCCCGGTGGCGCTGGCCTGCGGCAACGCCTTCGTGCTCAAGCCCTCCGAGAAGGACCCGACCCCCTCGCTGATGCTGGCGGAACTGCTGGCCGAGGCCGGCCTGCCGGCCGGCGTGTTCAACGTCGTGCAGGGCGACAAGGAAGCGGTCGACGCCCTCCTCACCCATCCCGATGTCGCGGCGGTCAGCTTCGTCGGCTCCACCGCCATCGGCGAATATGTCTACAAGACCGCCGCCGCCCACGGTAAGCGGGCGCAGGCGCTCTGCGGCGCCAAGAACCACTTGGTGGTGATGCCGGACGCCGATCTCGACAAGACCGTCGATGCGCTGATGGGCGCCGGCTACGGCTCGGCCGGCGAGCGCTGCATGGCGGTCTCGGTCGCGGTCGCGGTCGGCGGCGTCGGCGACGCGCTGATGGAAAAGCTGGTGCCGAAGGTGCGGGCGCTGAAAGTGGGTCCCGGCCTCGACCGCGACAGCGAGATGGGTCCGCTCGTCACCAAGGAGCACCTCGCGAAGGTCTCCGGCTATGTCGATGACGGCGTGGCCGCCGGCGCCGAGCTGGTGGTCGACGGGCGCGGCCTCAAGCTGCAGGGCTATGAGAACGGCTATTTCATCGGCGGCTGCCTGTTCGACAACGTCACGCCCGACATGAAGATCTACAAGGAAGAGATCTTCGGCCCGGTGCTCTCCGTGGTCCGCGTGGATCGCTATGACGACGCGCTCAAGCTGGTCAACGACCACGAATATGGCAATGGCGCCGCCATCTTCACCCGCGACGGCGACGCCGCCCGCGCCTTCGACCGCGACGCCAAGGCTGGCATGATCGGCATCAATGTGCCGATCCCGGTGCCGGTGGCGTTCCACTCCTTCGGCGGCTGGAAGCGCTCGGTGTTCGGCGACCGCAACGTCTATGGCATGGAGGGCGTCGGCTTCTACACCAAGATGAAGACCACCACCGCCCGCTGGCCCACCGGCATCCGCGAGGGCGCCCAGTTCGTCATGCCGACCAGCGGCTGAGGCCATCCGGCTCGCGACAGCGTCCTCCCGGACGGCCAAGGGCCGATCCGGGCGGACGGCGTTGCAGGCGCAGATATATCCCAGCTCTCCGCTCCGCTGCGGCCGAGAGGACGACAATGGGTCGGCCGGCGCGCCCCGCACCGCCGCCTGGAAGGGCGGGGCGCCGCCCTCCCTCCAGAACAGCTCCGCCGTCGTGTCCAGGAAGGCCGCGAACAGCGCCCGCGCTTCGGTGCGGCGCACCCCTGCGACAATCTCCACCGGGCGGTGCTGGTGGCGCGGCGGCGCACCGTCGAGCCTCACCGAGGCGCAACCGCCATAGGCGTCTTCCATCGCGAAGACCAGCCGGGTGATCGGCAGGTGCAGCAGCGTGCCGAAGCACATCACGCAGGGCTCCAGCGTGGTGTAGAGGGTGAGCCCGTCCGCACGCGCGAAGCGGTAGTCGCCCATGAACACCTGATGAAACAGGTTCATCTCCGCGTGGCTGAGATGATTGGACGCCATCGTCTTGCGCGCGCGGCCAAGGATCTGCGTCCCCTGGCAAGCACCGCGCCGACGGGAAACACGCCCTCCGCCAGAGCCGAAGCTGCCTGCGCGAGGGCCTCTCCCATCAGCTGTTCGTCGTTCGACAGCTGGTCCATTCGCCGCCCCCCGAAGCCCCACGCCGCCTCAATCGTGCGAGCGGCCGAAGTCTGGCGCGGCGGTCTCCTGGCCGATCTCGATGATCGAGCGGCGGATGGCGCGGGTGCGGGTGAACAGCTCGAACAGCTTGTCGCCCTCCGCCCAGCGTATCGCCCGCTGCAGCGCGATCAGGTCCTCGGTGAAACGGCCCAGCACCTCGATCACCGCCTCGCGATTGTTGAGGAACACGTCACGCCACATGGTCGGGTCGGAGGCGGCGATGCGGGTGAAGTCGCGGAAGCCGCCGGCGGAATATTTGATCACCTCCGACTGCGTCACCGCCTCGAGGTCCGCCGCCGTGCCGACGATGTTGTAGGCGATCAGGTGCGGCACATGCGAGGTGATCGCCAGCACCAGATCGTGGTGCTCGGGCGTCATCGTCTCGACATTGGCGCCCATGGCGGTCCACAGGCCGGAGAGCGCCGCCACCGCGGCCGGGTCCGTGCCCTCGGGCGGGGTGAGGATCGACCAGCGATTCTTGAACAGCGTAGCAAAGCCCGCATCCGGCCCGGAATATTCCGTGCCCGCCACCGGATGGCCGGGGATGATGTGCACGTTATCGGGGAGATGGGCGCGCAGCGCGGTCAGCACCGCGCCCTTCACCGAGCCGACATCGGAGATGATGGCGCCTGTCTTCACATGCGGGGCGATGGCCTGCGCCACCGCGCCCATGGCACCCACCGGCACGCACAATATGACGATATCGGCATCCGCCACCGCCTGCGCCGGCGTCGCCGCGACGAGGTCGGCGATATCAAGCGCCTCGGCACGCGCGCGTACCGCCTCGGAGCCGTCATAGGCGACCAGCGTGCCCGCCAGCCCGCGCGCCCTGGCGGCACGCAGGATGGACGAGCCGATCAGCCCGACACCGATGACGGTGAGCCGGCCGATGAGCGGATGGGCGAGCGGCGGATCAAGCACCATCGCCCGCCTCCCCGGCCATGAACGCCTTCAGCGCCGCGACCAGCAGGCGGTTGGCCTCCTCGGTGCCGATGGTCACGCGCAGCGCCCCCGGAAGGCCGTAGGAATCCACCCGCCGCAGGATCAGCCCGCGCTGGGCGAGGAAGGCATCGGCCTCCTTCGCCGTGCGGCCCGGCGCGTCGGGGAAATGCACCAGCAGGAAATTGGTCACGCTCGGCGTCACGGTGAGGCCGAGCGCGGTCAGCTCCTGCGCCAGCCAGGGCAGCCATTCCTCATTATGCGCAATCGCCCGCTCGACATGGCCGGTGTCCTCGATCGCCGCGACGGCGGCGGCAAGGCCGGGGGCCGAGACGTTGAACGCCCCGCGAATCCGGTTGATGGCGTCCACCACCTCCGCCGACCCGTACAGCCAGCCGACGCGCAGCGCCGCGAGGCCGTGAATCTTCGAGAAGGTGCGCAGCATCACCACGTTCGGCGAGGTCGCCACCAGCTCGATCCCGGCCTCATAGTCATTGCGGCGGACATATTCGGCGTAGGCGGCATCGAGTGCCAGCAGCACATGCGGCGGCAGGCCGCGCTGCAGCCGCTTCACCTCGTCGAAGGGAATATAGGTGCCGGTCGGGTTGTTCGGGTTGGCGAGAAAGACCACGCGGGTCTTGTCCGTCACCGCCGCAAGCAGCGCGTCGACATCGGAACGATAGTCCTTCTCCGGCGCCACCACCGGGGTCGCGCCCGCCGCCAGCGTGGCGATGCGGTAGACGAGGAAGCCATGCTGGGAAAACAGCACCTCGTCGCCGGGACCGGCGAAGGCGGCGGCGGTCAGCATCAGCAGTTCGTCCGAGCCGGTGCCGCAGACGATGCGCGCCGGGTCGAGCCCATAGGTCGCGGCGATCGCCTCGCGCAGCTTGGTCGAGGACCCGTCGGGATACAGCTCCAGCGCGGTGGCCGACTGGAAGGCGGCGACCGCCTTCGGGCTGGGGCCGAGCGGGTTCTCATTCGCCGAGAGCTTGTGCACCTTCGCGCCCGAACCACCGTGCGACTTACCCGGCACATAGGCCTCGATCGCCAGGACGCTGGCGCGCGGGACGGGACGGGTGGGGCGGCTGGCGGGGGACGACATGACAGGGCTCCGGAGGGCGGCGGTTCTCAAATAGGGACGGCTGGAGGTGGAAGAAGGGCGGAAGGCGGGCCGGGCGTCAGCCCTGCGGCGAGTGGGTATAGCGGCTCGCATGGCTGCCGACGAGAGCCGCCGCGCGCACCGAGGCACCGCCTTCGCGCAGCGCCGCCAGCACCGTATCGAGACTGGCCGCGCCGCCGACCGGGATCGAGGCCAGCAGGGCCGCCCCGTCGAGCCCGCGATCGGGCACGGCGATCACGTCGGCGAGCGGCGCCAGCGCCCGGGCCGCCTGCGCGTTCCAGCCGGAGACATGCAGGCTCCAGGTTTCCACGTCCGTCACCGCCCCGTCCGTCACCGGATGGGCGATGCAGAACACCGGCAGGCCGGCAGGGTGGTCCGCCCGCTCGACGAAGGGCAGGCGGGCGATGATCTTGGGCGCATGCGCGCCCTCCAGCGCCGTCCACCATGCGCCGGCGGAGGGCGAGGCGAAGGCCGGCACCAGGCCGAGATCGCCGCGCGAGCGCGCCACGGCCGCGACCACGCCCGCTGCGCCCATATGGCCGATGAACGGCACGGTAAAGCCGAAATGGAAGCGCGAGGCATCGCGCATCGCCGCCTCGCCCGAGGCGAGGTCGGCATGCACGGCATAGGGCGCCTGCACATAGGTGAAGGTGGAGATGATGACCCGCCAGATGCCCTCGACCGTGTCGAGGGGGAGGATGCCGTGGTGCCGGTCGACGATTCGGCGCATCATCGAGGCCTCGCGCGCTGGGCGGAACGCCGAGCCGCTTTCCGTGCCCTGCGCCCGCTTCACCGCCACCAGCCGGTCAATGATCTGGCTGCGCTCGATCAAAAGCGCGTGCATCGCCGCGTCGATGCGGTCGATCTCCGCGCGCAATGTCCCGAGATCCGGCGCGGTGGGCGCACAGACCGGCGAAAGGGCGGCTTGCGGCCCTTCGGGCCTATCGGCTTTCATGTCCATCGGGCGATGTCGTACCCCTCGCGCGCGTCGCGCGCAAAAGAAAATCGGGGGGCGCCCTCTATTGACAAGTGCCGGCTGTGGGATCATCCGATCGTCCGGTATAACGAACTCTTCGTCCGGTATGACGGTTCCCATGTCCGACACCACGGCCCTGCGCGATCTTCCGGCCTATGAGGCTGCTCGCGGCGAAGCGGACCACCCGCATTCCGCCGTGGTGCGCTTCGGCGCCGACATGCCGCTCCAGCTCGACGCCGGCGGCGTGCTGACCCCGTTCCAGATCGCCTACCAGACCTATGGCACGCTGAACGCGGCGCGCTCCAATGCCATTCTGCTGTGTCACGCTTTGTCCGGCGACCAGCACGCGGCCAATGTCCACCCCGTCACCGGCAAGCCGGGCTGGTGGGAGACACTGGTCGGCCCGGGCAAGCCGATCGACACCGACCGCTTCTTCGTCATCGCCTCGAATGTGCTGGGCGGCTGTCTCGGCACGACGGGCCCCTCCTCGACCAATCCCGCCACCGGCCAGCCCTATGGCCTCGACCTGCCTGTCGTGACGATCCGCGACATGGTGCGGGCGCAGGCGATGCTGGTCGACCATCTCGGCATCGAGAAGCTGCTCGCCGTGGTTGGCGGCTCCATGGGCGGCATGCAGGTTCTGCAATGGGCGGCGAGCTATCCCGAGCGCGTCTTCGCCGCCATGCCCATCGCCACGGCGGCGCGCCATTCGGCGCAGAACATCGCCTTCCACGAGGTCGGCCGGCAGGCTGTCATGGCGGATCCGGAATGGCGCGGCGGGCGCTATCTGCACGAGGGCACCAGCCCGCGCCGCGGCCTCTCGGTCGCGCGCATGGCCGCGCACATCACCTATATGTCGGATTCCTCGCTGCACCGGAAATTCGGTCGGCGGCTGCAGGACCGCGACGGCCACACCTTCTCCTTCGACGCCGATTTCCAGGTGGAATCCTATCTGCGCCACCAGGGCGAGGCTTTCGTCGACCGTTTCGACGCCAACTCCTATCTCTACGTCACCCGCGCGATGGATTATTTCGACCTCGCGGCGGACTATGGCGGCGTGCTGGCCAATGCCTTCAAGGGCAGCAAGACTCGCTTCTGCCTCGTCTCCTTCACCTCCGACTGGCTGTTCACCACGGCGGATTCGCGGGCCATCGTGCACGCGCTCAACGCCTCGGGGGCGCAGGTGTCCTTCGCCGAGATCGAGAGCGACAAGGGGCACGATTCCTTCCTGCTCGACGAGCCGGAATTCTTCGCCATCACGCGGGGCTTCATCGATGCCGCCGCCCGTGCCGTGGGGGCGCTGTGATGGCCGCGCGCGACCTCACCATGAGCGAAGCCGCCCGCGTCGCCGGCGCGCGCGTCGACCTGCTGCTCATCGCCGAGATGGTGAAGCCCGGCTCGCGCGTGCTCGATGTCGGCTCGGGCGACGGCGAATTGCTGGAACTGCTCGCCACCACGCGCGGCTGCGACGCCCGCGGCATCGAATTGTCGCGCGAAGGCGTCAATGCCGGCGTGGCGCGCGGCCTGCCGATCATCCAGGGCGACGCCGATGTCGATCTGGCCGACTACCCCGACAATTCCTTCGACTATGTGATCCTCTCCCAGACCATCCAGGCGACGCGCCGGCCGAAATGGGTGCTGGAGCAGATGCTGCGCGTAGGCACCCACGCCATCGTCTCGTTTCCCAATTTCGGCTTCTGGCGCATGCGGCTCGACCTGCTGCTCAATGGCCGCATGCCGAGCACGGAAAACCTGCCCTATAGCTGGCACGACACGCCGAACATCCATTTCTGCACCATCCGCGACTTCGTGGCGCTGGTGGAGGAGGTCGGCGCCCAGATCGACCGCGCCGCCGCGCTGAACGGCTACGGGCATCCGGTGCGGTTCAACCTGCCCTGGGCGGTGTGGAACCTACTGGGCGAACAGGCGGTGTTCCTGCTCTCCCGCAAGGGGTGAGCGGGGCGCTCAAAAAACCTCTTCATGATAAGAGGTGACATATTGGAAAGGGGTTGAAGACGCCCGATGCCGCTTGAGGGCGACGCCAACGTCCAGACTGATGCCTAGTGCAGCACCGGCCACCAGCGAGGGCACCATAGGCAGCCCAGTGGAATAAGCTGCAATTGCGCCGGCCCCAATCGGCAGTAAATTCAAACTGGCGCTTAAATCCGCTAGGCGGAGACGAAAACCAGTCTCTTTTGAAGTTTTGATATGATCTTGGATGGCCCGCTGCAGCCCTTCAACCTCTGTATTCCAAGCCAGCTCACCATCTCCTGCGCTGATCACCCGCTGATAAACAGCCTCAAGATGGGTGCGGAGCGCGAGCAACTCGTCGCTGCGACGCCCGCGAAATTCCAGAATATCTGCAAGGGGCACATCTTTGTCAGGAACCGGGATCGCGCCGTACAAGCGAACAAGCGCACCTCGGTCCTGCTCAAGGGCATCATCGCCGAATGAAATCGAGCGCTCTCCGGTGGCCAGACTCCATAAACCTGGATTTTCTTGATCAAGCTGGCGGAAGGCACCGACATGAAGATCGCGGAATATACCCGCCATGTCTCCACCACCAACTAATTCAATTCTCGTTCGCTTAAGAACTCCTGATGACACCAGAAATTCTGCGTCAGGATCTAATTCGCAATAAATAACTCTCTGCTCCGGAAAATCCAACCGATCCCAGAAAAGCAGATTTGACCGCAGCTCCTGTGGGTCCAAGGCGCTTGATTTGACAGTAATCCGCGTTCCAACCACCTCGATTGGAGGAGACACAACAAGGCCCCGCCAAGGAGTTCCGAATCTGGGATCAGCCGCCTTGCGTCGCTTCGCCTCACCCATTGCGCTCTCCTTGGTGAAACGCCACTTGCCGCCCCTTCAACCCAAGGGAAATCAGCCTACCCCCCCATCGGCTGCGGCGCCAGCACCGGCTCGAACACCCGCAGCCGGGCGCGGCGCTTGGTCGGCACCGGCTTGTAGACCTGCTTGGTGGCCTCCACGATGTGCACCCCGGCGAAGGGCAGCGCCAGCGTCGACCCCACCCGCTCCCACGCCACGGCCGAGCGCAGGAACCAGTTGCGCGGCACGGGCGGCATGTAGAGCGCCTCGTCCCAGCCGACGGGTGTGAACAGCGCCTGCCGCAGCAGATCGGTGATCTGGGTGCGCGAGAACGGCCGGCCATGTCCGAACGGGTTGTTCTCGGTGCGGGCCCAGATGCCGCGCCGGCTCGGCACCACGCAGATGAGCCGCCCGCCCGGCGCCAGCACCCGCCAGACCTCGCGCAGCACCTCCCCCGCCTCGGGGGTCATCTCCAGCAGATGCACGGCGATCACGCGGTCGATCATGCCGTCGCGCAGCGGCAGCTCGGTCTCGTCGACCAGCGCTGCAAGCGTCGGCGCGGCGGAAGGCCAGCGCGTCACCCCCTGCGCGCCCGGCATGAAGGCGAGCGCCCGCTCGCATTCCTCGCGGAACATGCCCAGATAGGGCGTGGCATAGCCGATGCCCAGCAGGGAGAGGCCGCGCACATTGCCGGAACGCGCGCGGATGGCGCGCCCGACAAGGCGGCGCGTCACCACGCCGATGGGTTGGGCATAGAAGCTGCGAAGGCCGACGACATCAGGATACATGGCTGAAGCTTATAGCCTGAGCGATGACGCCTTGAAATCACCACCCTTTTAGGCCACATAGGCGGTGCATGCGGGTGTTTCGTCCGCATCGGGGCCGCGTCGCTCGATGTCCGCTTCGGCTGGGAGCCGGATTTGTTCAGGTTTTTCCTGATCGAATTTCCGCCTCCACTTCTGAGCCGCGGCAGTCTTCGGCCCTTCATCACCTGAAATCGCCGACGTCCCAGGCCACGCGGGGTGTCTCAACACCCCGTGATTCGCGGTTTGCGCCCGATGTGTGCGCGAACGCAATCGCCCATGAAAGAATTTTACTTGATCTCCTTCAACGAACTCGGCCTTGCCGAGCCGATCCTGAAAGCCCTCGCGGAAGCGAACCACACCACCCCCACCCCGATCCAGATCCAGGCCGTGCCGCAGGTGCTGGCCGGGCGCGATCTCATCGGCATCGCCCAGACGGGCACCGGCAAGACGGCCGCCTTCGCGCTGCCGATCCTGCAGCATCTCGTCACCAACCGCTTCCGCCCCGAGCGCCGCTCGGCCCGCGCGCTGGTGCTGAGCCCGACCCGTGAGCTCTCCGGCCAGATCCTTGAGAGCTTCCGCCTCTATGGCAAGCATGTGCGCCCCTCCACGGCGCTGGCCATCGGCGGCGTGCCGATCGGCCGCCAGGCCCGGGCGCTCGCCAATGGCGTCGACGTGCTCGTGGCCACTCCCGGCCGCCTCGTCGACCTGCTTGAGAACAACGCCGTGCGGCTCGACATGGTCGAAGTGCTCGTCCTCGACGAGGCCGACCAGATGCTGGACATGGGCTTCATCCACGCCATCCGCGCCATCTGCGCCCGGCTGCCGGCCAAGCGCCGCAACCTGTTCTTCTCGGCCACCATGCCGCGCGAGATCGAGAAGCTGGCGGATTCGCTGCTGACCGATCCGGTCCGCGTTGCGGTGACGCCGGTCGCCAAGACCGCCGACCGCGTCGAGCAGAAGGTGCTGTTCACCGACCGCGCCGGCAAGCCGAACCTGCTGGTCGAGCTGCTCTCCGAGCCGGAGATGGACCGCGCCCTCGTCTTCTCCCGCACCAAGCACGGCGCCGACCGTGTGGTGAAGGGCCTGGCCGGGGCCGGCATCGCCGCCGAGGCGATCCACGGCAACAAGTCGCAGCCCCAGCGCGAGCGCGCACTCGCCGCCTTCCGCCAGGGCGTGGTCAAGGTGCTTGTCGCGACCGATATCGCCGCCCGCGGCATCGACGTGCCGGGCGTCAGCCATGTCATCAATTACGACCTGCCCAACGTGCCCGAGAGCTATGTCCACCGCATCGGCCGCACCGCGCGCGCCGGTCGCGAGGGCATCGCCATCTCGCTGTGCGATGGCGAGGAGCGCGCCTTCCTGCGCGACATCGAGCGGCTGATCAAGATCACCATCCCCTCGGTCGACCGCCGTGGCGAGAGCCGTCGCGAAGGCGCCCCGCGCCTGGAAGGCTTCCGCTCGGAAGGCCGCCCCGAGGGCGCCCGCCCCGCGCGCGACGCCCGCGGCCCGCGCAGCGACGCTCCCCGTGGCGCCCGCCCGTTCAACCGGGGCCCCCGCCCCGAGGGTGACGCCCGCAAGGACGGCCCGCGCCATGAAGGCCCGCGTCTCGACGCCGTGGTGCGCCGGGATGGCCCGCCGCTCGAAGGCCGCCGGCCGCCGCGCCGCAAGGCCTATCGCGCCGCCCCGTGACCGCCTGACACCCGCCCCGCGCCCCGATAAGGGTGCGCGGGGTGTTGCGGAGGCTGGCATGTACGGCGCCGCAGCATTATCAGGACAAGACAAATGCCGGCCGGCAGGGTATTGGCCTAGCGGCAAGGCCGGCAGCAGCCTGTACGAGGAGAGCCATTAATGGCGAAAGAGGAACTGCTCGAGTTCGACGGCACCGTGACGGAAGTTCTGCCCGACGGCAACTTCCGCGTCGTGCTCGACAATGAACACGAGATTCTCGCCTATGCGGCGGGCAAGATGAAGAAGAACCGCATCCGCACCATCGTCGGCGACCGTGTCGTCGTCGAGATGTCGCCCTATGATCTGGAGCGCGGACGCATCAACTTCCGTCACAAGACCGGCGGACCGACCCCGCCGATCGGCAGCGGCCAGCGTCGCCCGCCGCCCGGTCGTCGGCGCTGAGCAGCCGGGCGTCGCCGCCCGGCCCCTCTCCCCGCTGCGCGCGGGCCCGCCCCGTTCGCCTGCGCCGTGCCCGGTCCGTTCAGACCGGCCAGTCGGCGAGGCGCCAGGCCGAATCCCAGAACATCCATTCAAGTTCCGTGGCCCGCTTATAGGCCGCGTGCATGCGCGCGAGCACGGCGGGCGATGCCCCCATCGCCGCGCGGTCGGTCGTCTCGATCACCGCCCGCACCGCCTCATGGAACTCCTCGCCGGCATAGGTGTCGATCCAGGCATCATAGGGGTTCGGCCGCACCGCCCGCCCGAGAATGTCGCGCCCGACCTCGGCATAGATCCAGAAGCACGGCAGCAGCGCCGCCAGCGCCACGGGATAGGGCTCGCTATAGGCGGTGGCGATCAGGAAGCTGGAATAATGGTGGCACACCGGCGACATCGGCGTGCGCTCGAACGCGTCCGCATCGATGCCGAAGCTCTCGAAGAAGTCGGCATGCAGCGAGCGCTCGACCACCACCGCGACCTTGGCGGCCTCGGCGAATTGCACCAGCCCGTCCGTATCGTCCGCCTTGGCGGCGGCGATCGCCAGCGCCCGGCCAAAGGCGATCAGATAATGCGCGTCCTGCAGCATGTAGTGCCGGAACCGCTCCAGCGAGAGCGTGCCATCCGCCAGCGCCGCGTTGAACGGCATGGTGCGGATCGCCTCATAGGTCGGCAGGTTCCGGCCCCAGGCATGGGCACTGAAGGAATGGGCACCGAGGGTCGAGCCGTCGCTCATGAGCGTTTCCTCCTGACATGAAAAGGGCCGCTGGTGACAGCGGCCCGGATCATACGTGTCTCATTGGGGGGAGCAAAACCGGCTGCCCCACTGTTCAGTGCGCGGTGCGCGCATCCGCCTCAATCGCCGCCGCCGCCGATGTCAGCTGTTCGAGGAACTGCTGGCGGCTGGCGCGGGTCGCCTCGTCGCGGGCATCCTCGACGTCTTCCTGGGCGTCGCGGATCATCTTGGCGAGGTTTTCGGCCCGCAGTTCGGCGAGCGGAATGGCCGTTTCGGCCAGCACGGTGAGGCCGGCCGGGTTGGCTTCGGCGAAGCCGCCGCGCACGAAGAGCTTCTTCGGCCCGCCATCGCCCTTGATCGTCAGCACGCCGGGCTTCAGCGTCGACACGAAGGGCGCATGGCCGGCAAGGATGCCGAACTCGCCCTCGGCGCCGGGGACGATGACTTCCGTCACCGCGCCGGAATAGACGAGGCGCTCGGGGGAAACGAGTTCAAACGGGAAGGTGGCCATGGATCCTCCAGGGGATGCGTCAGCGTCAATGATCGACGCCCCGTGCCGTCAGCGGCCGGGGCGCGCGGATCACGCGGCCTCGGCAGCCATCTTCTTGCCCTTCTCGATCGCCTCTTCGATGGTGCCGACCATGTAGAAGGCCTGCTCCGGGAGGTGATCATACTTGCCTTCCACCAGGCCCTTGAAGCCCTTGATGGTGTCGGCAAGGTCGACGAGCTTGCCGGGCGAGCCGGTGAACACTTCGGCGACGTGGAAGGGCTGCGACAGGAAGCGCTCGATCTTACGGGCGCGGGCGACGGTGAGCTTGTCCTCTTCCGACAGCTCGTCCATGCCCAGGATCGCGATGATGTCCTGCAGCGACTTGTAGCGCTGCAGCGTCTGCTGCACCTGGCGCGCCACATTGTAGTGCTCCTCGCCGATGATCAGCGGCGAAAGAATGCGCGAGGTCGAGTCGAGCGGGTCCACCGCCGGGTAGATGCCCTTTTCCGCGATCGAGCGCGACAGAACGGTCGTCGCGTCAAGATGGGCGAAGGAGGCGGCCGGCGCCGGGTCGGTCAGATCGTCGGCGGGCACGTAAATGGCCTGCACCGAGGTGATCGACCCCTTGGTGGTGGTGGTGATGCGCTCCTGCAGCGCGCCCATGTCGGTGGCGAGCGTCGGCTGATAGCCCACCGCCGAGGGGATGCGGCCGAGCAGCGCCGACACTTCCGAACCCGCCTGGGTGAAGCGGAAGATGTTGTCGACGAAGAACAGCACGTCCTGGCCCTGGTCGCGGAAATGCTCGGCGACGGTGAGGCCGGTGAGCGCGACGCGGGCGCGGGCGCCGGGCGGCTCGTTCATCTGGCCATAGACCAGCGCGCACTTGGAGCCGGCGGAGGAGCCGTTGTGCTCGTGCGGATCGACGTTCACCTTGGACTCGATCATCTCGTAATAGAGATCGTTGCCCTCGCGGGTACGCTCGCCGACGCCTGCGAACACCGAGTAGCCGCCATGCGCCTTGGCGATGTTGTTGATCAGTTCCATGATCAGCACGGTCTTACCGACGCCGGCGCCGCCGAACAGGCCGACCTTGCCGCCCTTGGAATAAGGCGCCAGCAGGTCGACGACCTTGATGCCGGTGACGAGGATCTCGGCCTCGGTCGACTGGTCGGCATAGGAGGGCGCGGGCTGGTGGATGCCGCGCGTGGCCTCGCCGACGATCGGGCCGAGTTCGTCGACCGGCTCGCCGATGACGTTCATGATGCGGCCGAGGCACGCCTCGCCGACCGGCACGGAGATCGCGCCGCCGGTGTCCGTCACCTTGGTGCCGCGGACCAGACCTTCGGTCGAGTCCATGGCGATGGTGCGCACGGTGTTCTCGCCGAGGTGCTGGGCGACTTCGAGAACGAGGCGGGCCCCGTTATTCGTCGTCTCCAGCGCGTTCAGGATCGCCGGGAGGTGATCCTCGAACTGCACGTCCACGACGGCGCCGATGACCTGCGTGATGCGTCCGACATTAGCCATGTTCGTCGTCCTTCCGGGTCCTGCCTCACAGCGCCTCGGCGCCGGAAATGATCTCGATAAGTTCCTTCGTGATCATCGCCTGGCGGGTGCGGTTGTAGGTCAAAGTCTGCTTCTTGATCATGTCACCCGCGTTGCGGGTGGCGTTGTCCATCGCGCTCATGCGCGCGCCCTGTTCGGACGCGCCATTTTCGAGCAGAGCCTTGAAGACCTGCACGGCGAGATTGCGCGGCAGCAGGTCGGCGAGGATCTCGGCCTCGCCCGGCTCGTATTCATACACCGCCTCGGCCCCGGTCGCGGCAGCGGCCGGCGCGGCGAAGGTGGCGGGGATCAGCTGCTGCGCGGTCGGGACCTGCGAGATCACCGAGTGGAAGCGGCTGAAGAACTGGGTCGCCACGTCGAACTCGCCGGCGGCGAACATGGCGCCGATCTTCTCGGCGATCTTCTGCGCATCGGCGAAGGAAACGCCCTTGTTCGAGCGCAGTTCGACGACCTCGACGATCTGCTTCTCGAACTGGCGGCGCAGCGCCTCGTGGCCCTTGCGGCCGACGCAGAAGATCTTGACCGTCTTGCCCTGCGCCATGAGCGACAGCGCGCGCTCGCGGGTGAGGCGGACGATCGAGGAATTGAAGGCGCCGCACAGGCCGCGCTCGGCGGTCAGCACGATCAGGAGATGCGTCTGGTCCTTGCCGGTGCCGGTCAGCAGCAGCGGCGCGTCCGGCCCGCCGGAAATCGCGCCGGCAATGTTGCCGAGCACGCTCTCCATGCGCTGGGCATAGGGACGCGCGGCCTCGGCCGCCTGCTGGGCGCGCCGCAGCTTGGCGGCGGCGACCATCTGCATGGCCTTGGTGATCTTCTGCGTCGCCTTCACCGAAGCGATGCGATTGCGCAGATCCTTAAGGCTGGCCATCTAACTTGGACTCCCGTGCCCCGGTGCTCGGCTCTGCCGCTCAGGCGAAGGTCTTGGCGAAGGAATCGAGCGCCTTGACGAGCTTCTCGGCGGTATCCTTCGACAGTTCCTTCGACGTGCGGATGGCGTCGAGAATGTCGGCATGCTTGGTGCGCAGGAAGATCAGCAGGCCCTGCTCAAACTCGCGCACCTTGGAAACCGGCAGCACGTCGAGATAGCCATTGGTGCCGGCATAGATCACCACCACCTGCTCCTCGACCCGCAGCGGCGCGAACTGCGACTGCTTGAGCAGCTCGGTGAGGCGGGCGCCGCGGTTGAGCAGCTTCTGCGTCGAGGCGTCGAGGTCGGAGCCGAACTGGGCGAAGGCGGCCAGCTCGCGATACTGGGCGAGCTC
>JAESFV010000240.1_pt1 | contig 54113 bp, 53 predicted proteins | sample 9269471 | NCBI WGS metagenome assembly JAESFV01 (sample SAMN14502647, study PRJNA617108) | algae metagenome | isolation source: Symplocastrum torsivum CPER-KK1 and co-occurring heterotrophs from... | place: USA: Central Plains Experimental Range, Colorado | collected 2001-01-01
CAGAAGGGCGGTTTCTCGCTTCAATGATGATGGAAATCTCTATTGTCGCTATCGAGTTGGCAGTGAGCTTGAGGAGAATATCACCCGGTCGGTTTTCTTTAGCGACATAATGTACTTCAGCTCCACAGACCTTTGACCAATCCTGAAGTTCCACAACAACAGCTTCTTCATAAGTGTTACCTTTGGCAAGCGTTTGCTCTAGTACTGATGCCGTAACGGCTTTGTCTCGAATCTCACGAGCAAGTTTGTCTACTTCCTCTGCTAAAGGTTTGACGGCTTCACTGACAACACTGCTTACCGTTTGAGCTAAAGTCCCCTTGTCTGTACTCACATTCTTTATGGCTGTGTCGAATGCACCTTGAATCGAATCAGAAAGTTTCGGGTTGAGTAAATCCCGAATAGTTTTAAGAGCGTTACCAAGAACAGAAGTTTCCTTAGAAGGATCGATATCTTGTGCTAGGAGAGTTCGGATACTATCGACCTGCATGGTAAGGACAGTTGCTGTCTGGTCTATCTGGGTCTTAAGAGGTGCCAAGACTTGACCATTTTCCGCACCGATTTGACTCACCAACTCCTGCTCGAAAGACTGGGCAATTCCTCTAACGGCTTGTTGAAATTCAACCAATAGAGATTGCATCCGTTGTTCGACAAAGGCTGTATCTTGACGGGCTTGAACAAATTGTCGGCAGGCAAAACCCATCTCAAAAATCCCTACAAGAGCCGCTTCTTGTTGTAAGTAAGGGAGTTGTCTCAAGTATTGTGCTGCTTCTGGATGACGGATTTCTAGGTCACGAATCAGGATATGGTCGTCGATAATCTCGACAGTAGTGGGAGGTTGATTACCGTTAGGAGTAAAGATAAAGGTCATAAAACTAGGTATAGTGTTGCAGCTATCAACTCAAAGAGAAGGCTTAGACAAAGAATCTTTTACTAACGATAAAGCCATCTCAAAAGCTGAAGATGCTACTAATCGAACGCCTGTTCTCCTGACAGGATTTTGATGAGAGGGATTGACAGGATCGTTCGCTTTGAGTAGGTTCTCCTGATAGCTAGCTACTCAAGCTTGATGGCTTTTCTCTAAGTGCAAAAGATAAATTGTCAAGGGCTATTGCGTAAGCCTGTTGTCATGACAGGAAAGATTGGTCTTATTACACACGCAGAGGCATTGTTTAAGGTAGCCAGTTAATTCCTGCCGACTTCAAACAATGGCTACCAATAAACCTCAAGTTCTTGCCTATTTACATACTCCCGTTTATGAGCGTTTAGCCGAGTTCAAGCAGGAGCATGGCATTCAATCTTTGTCACGAGCTGTAGAAATAGTTCTTTGCGACTACTTTGGGATAAAAGCACAAGGGGTTTTGCTTCCTGTTGGTTTGGAAAAATCGAGAAACTGTACCAATAAAGATGAAATCAGTTTGGAGATGAAAGTAGCCGTTTTATCTTTAAAGTATGAGTACCTGCGCGACGCACTAGCTAAACTAGCCAACGAACCGAACACAACACTTCAACAATTAAGTACTACAACCTCCTCTGTACTAACTCAACCTAATCAAATAGAGTTCAAGCCAGCAGACAGGACATCACTGCCATCTTCTTTCGTGCTACCTAAAGGATTGTCAACTGAGGTTGTGAAGAAAGGGTTAACTGGAACCGCCTTGGCTAAAAGACTCAAATCCTCTTCTTCAACTGTTAGTAATAAACGGTCGAAACCTGATTTTAGTGAGTGGTCAATGGCATTAGACCAAGATGGTATTGCTTGGGAATATCGTTCTGCTACTCGGAAATTTCATCCCCTTGAATGAAAAAATAAATAGTGAAATGTTGGCTAGACTGTCAAGGATTAGTAGTAACAATACTAAATAGCTGTTTATTTTTGCTTCAACTCAGAAGAAACAGAAAAGAGAGAGGGAGCTGAAACAACGGAAACTCATTGAGTACGAGTTCGTACTGAAAAAAGTACGAAGCTAGGAGCTGTAAGTTTCGTGAAACGACCGTCTACTATGGATTATAAGGTTTTTGACGCTTATGTTTACATAAAACTCTATTCCATGAAGTTTTATATGAAGAGCATAATTTCGTACTTTTTTACTTTGGTGCTGTTTTAGTCACTCACTAATACTATACAGAAATTCTTAGTTTTAAACCAGCACCTCACACTCGAATTAACTAACTACATTAATTAGCTATAGGTTATCTCTCGTCATTCAGTAAATAATTTAGTACCTAGCAACCAGTTAAGAACGAGCAACTCCGCTAAATCGTCTTTACTTACTTTGAATAAATTCGTTTTTTTAGCTAGATTCAAAATAATATTTTGAATTATACGAATATTTTAATGGTTGAGCAAATAATTAGGAGCTTTAGAAGTAGTTACTGACTTTTAACAAAATATATCAATTTGATAAAAAGAACTTTACCTATTCAAGGTAGAGTTCTTTTTATCAAGACTTCTTCAACATCGAAAAATTAATTCCGGTTCTTTAATCATCTTCATTCTCGTTCTCTTCTTCCCACCAGTTATCCGAGAAGTTATTAAGCCGATCTAATGTGGTCATAATCTGCTTAGCGTATTCGTCTCCCTGTGTCTCGCTGTGTCCCATCAGTTCGGCTAAAGCTTTTGTATCACCTTTAAGCTTACGTATGTGCTTGGCAGCAATATGACGAAGTGCATGAGGATGAGTGTAGTACGGCACGCCATATAAGGCTGTTGTGGCTTTGGCAATAGCTCCCGTAACTAGTGACCACAAATCGATTATCGTGAAAGGCTTTCCAAAGCTCTGAGGATGGCTCTTTCCTATCATAAAAAACAAGCTATTGTGTTCTTCTAAATTAGCTTTGGCAGAAGACCAAGCCTCAATTCGGTGTTCCAGACCAAGCAACCCTGTTTCTAAGTTTTCTATGTACTTCTGTATGTCCTTCACTTTTGTCTCGGTATATCCCTGTTTAGCCATCTCAATGCGTTGTTGGAGCCGCTCAACATCCTCTATCTCATGATTAAAAAACTCCAACCAATTTTCTAAAGTTTGTACTGCCTCAACAGCTTTTGGTCGCCAAATGTCAACCCAAGCATCTAAATCAGCCGTAAGAATACTTGGCAGCTTGTATTTTCGATCCCTACCCGTCCTACTCTTGTTTTTGTGTTGAGTAATTTTGGCTTCATAATAGGGATGGCCTTTTTCATCTATTTTTCGGAATAAAGTTTCTCCAAGTTTAAATTGCCTTATCTCTTGTTGTCTTACAGGTAAGAAGACCAAGATTTTGACGATGAGGTAGATTTCCCAGCTCCAAACAATTGCTAAGGTGGAGCGTTTTTCATTTTTTACACGTTTTCCAGTGAGACGACTGACTCTACCAGAATTCTCCGCACAGCAATCCCGCAAATATTGAATTACTTCTCTTAATTGACTATGGGTTAATTCCTTCTTCTCCCACTTTGACTGCAAGTATTGCCTTCTCTCATTTTTATACTCCTCGCTACAATAGCTTTGAAAACCTTGTAATTCCATAATTAGGTCAATATCTGACCAGTTACGTCGTTCGGATTTGTTGTAATTGAGCCACTTAGCAACAGCAATAGCAACACCAAGCATCATTACACCGCTTGAATGATAGCATTTTCGTTCTTCAACTAACCAAGAAAGGTAGTATTCTAAAAGTTCTATATCCGTTATTAAGTCCAACTTCAGTGTTTCGCTTGAGTGACCTTCAATATGAACACACCAGCCAAAGAAACGGGTAATACCACCTAACTCTTTTTTAAGAGTTAGTTCATTAATTGTTGTTATTTTAGGTTTTTTATACTGCTGTTTACTTCTCCAGCTAGCTTCCGTTCTTACTTTTTTACCTCCCGTTAGGCGGAACTCTTTATACTCCTCAAGTTGCTTAATTAGGTGAGGAGGAAACTTTTCTAGAGGTAGCCCATAATCCTCTCCTTGTGGGCGAGTTTCTTTTTCCACTTTCTTTGGACGCGGTGGAATGAATTGAGGCATTTGTTGCGGAAACAGTTCTTTCCACCAAATCTGTTGGGGTAAGTACTCACCAAATCGCCCTACAGCCGAGCGATAGTTATGTTTGGTACTTCGTTGAACCCGTCCTAATGCTACTGCCGCTTCAAACTCTTGGTCAAAGGCATTAAGTAGACAAGCTTTTAAATTTTCTTTCGGCGATGGGGGAGAAATCTCTAGATTTTCCTCCTTACTGGAGTTTTTTTCAGTAAATTTCTCCAAGTGTTCCATCAACTTTTGTAGCGTCAAATTGTCACAAAGCTTAGCAAATTCGTTTGGCTTCATGTCTCTAGTTTTGAACCCTAAAACTTCTAAAACATAAAGCTTGAAAGCAATTCTCAGGTACTTTGATAGATTGGGGTTTTGAATATGCTTCTCCCATTTGTAAAACAAGGACGCTAGGGTGTGCTTGTCTTGCTCTGTTATAGAATCTGGCTTCATCAACGGCTCCTTTGACGATTAACTAGTCGGGTTGTTGTGCCTCGTTTCCTCTTCCTCCAATTACCGCTCTGCCTTGATATAGCCTTGAAGAACTTCTGTTATTGCAACAGAATATTTCCTCTATTTCTAGATTTTTAAATCTAAAACATAGAAGAATTACCTGCCAAAAGTTTCGGCAGAATTCCACAAGTTTGGAAATATAGCAATAGTCAAAAATCTTAGGACAACAATTCACAAAGGTGCTGTTTAAGGCATCTATTGCCAACTTGTCCTAACAGCTTTGGCGACTGCTATAACCCTCTTTTGTCAAACTGAGGTGAAAGATTGAAGAATTTTCGTGGGCAGAGACAACGTAAACTCCTCAAATTTCCCAAAAGTGACAGAACAGGGATAATTTGCATCCACTCAATCAAGAGTCAGACGTTAGTCTCGCCAAGTAAAAATAGTTTGACACAAATAGTTAAAAATAGTAAGTACAGCTCTTCGCCTGTAGTATTTCTATATAATTCGTGAACAGAACTGACCTCAACCCTGCTCCTTGTAAAGTTCAGTTTTTCACGTCTTAGATACAAACCCGATATATAGCTAAAATTTGACGGCTAACCAGTTCTGAGTCATTTGAGGTAGATCTGAGTGATTCAAATCTGCACACCTCAACGAAAGCTAGCGCTAACAAGGCATTAGCTCAATGGCTTTAACGTTATAAATCGACTGTCTCTTGCTGATCGGGTTCGCTGTTAGCCTAAAATCTAGTTCCTGGCTCTTGACACCATTGTCGAATCTGCTCCGGTGTCAATTGGTGAGCATTTTTCCATAGCACATGAATCTCTGCTAACTTGCGGCAGTGTTTTTCCGCACATTCCCGATAGCCAGTCGCCGTGCGATCACAGAAAAAATGTTCCACACTGCTAACCGACAGACCTAAGATAACTGCCAACTCCCCATAAGACAATTCATCATAGATTTGCAAAAACTCAAGAGGAGAAAGGGGTGTGGGGTAATGCTTATAGGCTTCGAGTAACGTCCACTGGTGCTGCGTTGGGTACATTGGCTATTCCTGTCTTTGTTGCAAGCCTGTTCCTTGTTGAGTGAATTGACCATTTAGAAATGGCTACATCATTAGTAAGGCATCATCCTCAAATAGCCAGTCACACAAAATTCCTAGTTCCTTACGTGAATCGCTTTGCGGGTCGAGTAAGAGCAAGTAATGGTATCCAGTTGCCTGTACGGTAGCGCTAGCGGCATACACATAACCAACCACACGTCCGAAGTCGCCTGAAGGGACTTTGCCAAACTTCAATGTTTGATCAAGCTGAAATTTCGGCAGCGGGAGTTGGGCAGGCAGGGTTGGAAGCAACGAAACTTCTGGGACACTTATTTTCTCGCTGAACATAAGGAAAGCTCCTGATGAGTTACTGCCATGCAAATTGCATGAGGGGAGTTGATCACCGATAAACGTACACTTTTAAGTGCTTTATGCAGACGCAAGATACTGTAAGAACTCGATGTTCCTGTTCTTTGTACGCAAAAGCTTGGGTGAATGTATTGCTGTTGAATCGGATTGAATAACCCTGCACTCACGATATAGCCATCCTTGCAAAGACTGCAAGAAAAACTTGCAATGGTTGCAAACTATTTTTGGTATCTGCGCCGGGGTTTCGCCTCAAAAATCTCGCGCAGATGCTTAGGTTCGTTTTCAAACTGAGTCCAGAAAGCATGGATCTCTGCCAGCCGCCGTTGATCGTCTTCACTCGGTTCTATGCGGTGAACTCCCCTAGAAAACCAATGATTGACCGTACTGAGGCTTTTGCCACAAAGTTTCGCCAGTTCTTCACGCGACACATCCCACAGGGACAAAAACTCTTCAGGAGTCATTTGGAGAGACTGATAGCTTTCCCATATCTCCCAGTGTCTCCGTGTAGGTACTCTCACCACAATCCTTCCCTAACTCCCGCTTGCAACCATTGCAATAATTTTAGGTTGAAGGCGGAGTATAATACAATGTAATGCTAGGGCTTATCTATATAGTTTGGGGAGCAATTGCGACCACGGCAATCTCAAATGCAAGAACTCAGCTATATAGTTGCCTTCCACTAGCCTAGAGCTTGGAATTCAAGCCGTACAGGATAGTGAGGGCACAAGTGACATCCCCTTTCATGCAATCACGCTCCTGACCTATACGATTGAATTTGTAGTGAGAGAAAAAACGGCTTGTGCAACAATACAAAATCCTTAAAGCATTAAGCTGAAAATATTGCCGTCACGCACTAACGATATCTACTTGAATCATGGCATGAAGAGGAGATGGGACACTTACCGAACCCATCCTGGTCATTCGCCGACTTAAAAGTCAAGAGAGAGGGTCAAAAGCTAGTTTTAGAGGATTTCCAGTTCGTGCAACGGCTGCTCAAACTGAAAAAGAAAAGATCTACGAAGAAGCGATCGCGTAGCAAGGGCAAATCAACTAAAAACTCGCAAACTTCCGCGCTTTCATTCGCTGGCTAAGGTTACGGGGCTTCCAGCTTCCGAGGTGTTTCAGGTGATTCAGTTTCATGAAACCGTGGCAGCTTGATGTTCGTACTCCTTTTCGGATGCGGAGTACTTAGTTCCCGGTACCTGCTTGGACTTCAACTGAGAAGCTGCCATTGCAATTAACTCGCATAATTCCTCCTGATCCATCTGAGTTAGTGTCAGCTGCCAGCAGAAGCGGTGGTATACATCAGGCGGCAATGAGTTCACTACTTGCTCAAAATTCCCCAAAGTTATTTCTCTCTTTCCGTTGCGGAACTCAGAAAGCTGTGATTCAGAAAGTCCAGATAACTCTGCAAGCTTCTTGCCACTCAATTTGGATTCCTTAACCGCTAAAAAAAAGGCTTCTCTTAGTTTCCGTTTCATGGAAATATCTTAGCCACAAAATTAACGTCTGTGGTAATTTTCAACATATTATATTTACGAGCTTGGTAATTTCCCTAAAACTAGTAAGGGAAACCAGGCAAAACCATACTAACACCCATATCAGAGAGCTTTCTATGAACTACCCCGTTCCTAATCTAGCCTGGGACTGCACCGAAATTTGGCACGAGCACCAGCAGTTCTCAGCAGAGATTGAGCTGTTACTGAAGTATTGCAGCATCAAAGGTGCGACACCTTTAGACGGCTCTCTAGCACTGCCAAAGAGCTAAAAACTAAAAAATCAGCCGAACCTTCAGAGCTTTAGAAAGCACGACGGAGTAAGTTCATCGATTACACTCACCATGATACAGCCAACATTTGTCCAAATCCCTTTGGAGTTAATCAGGTATGTGCGATTACGCAAACTTAGCGGTAATCAGTACGACCTGTGGCTCTATTTGTGGGAACTCGATCCATTTGGTGATCGCTGGGTTGATATTCCCCCACCTGCTGAAGTTGCCAGAATTCTGAACGTAAACGAGCGAACTATCCGGCGCTCCGCCCAAAGATTGGAAGATTTAGAGCTATTTGACTTTCAGATCGAGAAGTGGAAGTGCCGGAATACAACGGCTTCGGTCAAATTAAAGTCAAGCCCAACGGACAAAAATGTCCGAATGCGGACAAAAAGATCCAAACGCGGACAAAATGATCCAAATGTCAGCAACGGGATCGAAATGTCCAAAAATAGACAAAATGATCCAAATGTCACTCCAGAACCCCCACAGGATAAGGGTTATGGCTCCTTTCAGACTTATACAGACTTTATACAGACTCTCTCAGATGACAAAAGAGAGAAATTTTTAGACTTTGGATTGAAGAAGGCAGCCGAGCTACCCAAACCGCCAACGCTCGCTAAAAAGTGGATCGAGCGAAATTGGCAAGAGCTGAGGGGAGAGTTTTTTACCGCATCGTCTCAAACACTAAGCCAAGTTGACCCTGCCCAATCAGAACGAGAGCAGCAAGAACAGATAAACGCAGCCCGAAAAGAACTAGCTGAACTGCAAAAACGACAGCAGAGTTGGACACAGCCGGGTCAGGGGGCAAGAGGGTGATGAATTTTTCCTTTGCCAACAACCTTCCACCTCAAAACGTTGATGCTGAGGAATCGATTCTCGGAGGCATTCTGCTAGACCCGGAAGCCATTGGTAGGGTGGCTGAGCTTCTTCGTGCGGAAGCTTTTTACATCAATAGCCACAAAGAAATCTACAAAGCTACCTTAGTTCTCCATAACCAGGGTAAGCCGACGGATTTGATGAGCGTTACCACCTGGCTTTCTGACCATGAATTATTGGAGAAAGTTGGCGGTCAGAGCAAGTTAGCCCAATTAGTTGAGCGCACCGTATCAGCGGTCAATGTTGATCGCTACGCAGCGCTGGTGATGGATAAGTACCTCCGCCGTCAGATGATTCAGGCAGGAAACGAGATTGTTCAGTTGGGTCACGAGACATCAATAGAGTTAGAAACTGTCCTAGACCAAGCCGAACAAAAAGTTTTCAGCATCAGCACCCAAAAGGCATCAGAACGCTACCAACTGGAAGACACCTCAGAAATGGGTATCTCTTTGTTCGCCAACATCGAGACTGGGAAAAGGGCAGGTGAGTTAGTGGGCTGGTACGACCTTGAAGCGTTAACTGGCGGTGTTCACCGCAAGACACTGAGTGTAATTGGGGGTGCGACCTCAATGGGAAAAACCCAAGTCATGCTGGGGCTTGGACACGCCATTATGACTGAACTCAACCAGCCAGTTTTGTTCTTCTCCTGCGAGATGGATAAAGACTCAATTAACCAGCGACTCCTCGCTCGTCTTTCAGGCATTCACAACAGCCGCCTGTTTAAAGGACCACTGCCTGGAGGCGTCAAAGAGGACGAGTGGGAGTTGCTAGCGCAAGCAATACGTATATTTAGCAATTTGCCCTGGATGGTCTATGACGAGCCTAACCCGTCGATTTCCACCATTCGCTCCGTTGTCAAGCAGGCGATTTTAAGGCAAGGGCAACTGGGGGCAGTATTTCTCGACTACGTGCAGATGCTTAGTTTAGGTTCAGCGGAAAAGAACCGCAATTTGGAACTGGGGCAGATCACGCGAGAACTAAGAGCGATCGCTAAAGATTTTGACGTGCCTTTCTATCTTGGCTCTCAGATTAATCGGGAGGTCGAAAAGCGCAATAACAAGCGCCCGACGAAGGCTGACTTAAGGGATTCTGGGGAGATTGCAGAGGTAGCAGATGCGGTAATCATGCTCTACCGCGACGCTTACTATAGCAAAAATTCCCACGACAACACGATTGAGTTGATTGTTGACAAAAACCGGATTTACGGAAAAGTTGGCACGGCAAAGATGTTAGTCAGCCTGGAAATATCCAAATTTATGCCCATTGCTGGTCTTGGAGCATGGGAGGAAAATAGCGATGCTTAGTCATTCTAGGGTGCAAACACCAGCTAGACAAGATGCTACAAATTCTAGGGGATTTAAGGAGGGCGAGGGTGTCAGAGTCAAAGCTGATGCAAAACTTCCTAAAAAACTCTCATACGCCTGTTGCTGCACTGGAGTAGTCGCCCGTATTGGAAAGCTAGTCTTGGTCAAGCTCAACGGAACCCAAAATTTTGAAACTCCTTGCATATTGGCAAAACCCGAATGGTTGGAGAACTTGCCTGTGCAGACTTCTATAGCGGAATCGGTACAGGTTTCCCCTCAAAGGCTTGTGCTTAAGACTCAGGGTGATTGCCAACAGCCAGTAGAAAAGCCCAGGGGACGTAGAAAATGCAGTCCTAATAAAAAGCCAGCCAGCGGTTCTCTTGTTAGGTGCGTATCGGTCAAAAAAGGCAAGGAGTACAGCACTTGGCAGTACAACTATGATGTCCGCGACCCTGACTCTAAAAGGCGTTGGAAGACAATAAAGGAAGGAGTACCTAAGTATAAAGTCCCTGCGATCACAGATGCTATCAAAGCAGAGCTATCCATTCCAGAGATTCTTGCTCTATTAGGTAAAAAGCCAAGGGGACAAATCAGCTCCTAGCCGCGAGATTCTAGGGGAATTATTCGGAGAGGTGCGATCCCGCTCACCATTCAAATTCTAGGGAAAATAGCATTTTATATTTCCCCTAGAAAGTTCCACCACTTTTATCGTTGCCTGTGAGGTGAGTTCCCACACAAGACTTTGAGCGAACCTGCCCCATGCGCGAAAGCAACCGATAAGTGCCGACTAGCCGCTGTGCTTCACTGAGTTGATCGGCATCCTGGAGTTAGATGACCGTCTCAATTGGTTCAAATTGAATTAGCTCTTTATACTTAATTGGCATAACAATAACAAGAGATTAAAAATTAATGTGAAATTACCAGGAGCGAGTCAGTCGGATAACAGCGGTATTCTGGATGATCGGGTTCTGCATAGATGAGATAACTGCTTTCAACACTGCCACTAGCATTCCGATTAGATGTTGACGTGAATTCGTCTGGTGTTTGAGTTGTTAAATCGCGATCCTGAAGGGGTGACGAGTAAGCTGAGAGAATCATTTCTCCTCTAACAGGGCTTCCATTTGCTTGAGCAGTTTTTCGAGTGCTTGTTGTTTTTCAGGATTGTCCCAAAACTTCGCTTTTTGCAAACGATTAGATGTTTCCTTGAAGAGGTTTTTGAGGGACTGGGGTTTTTCTTGAGGTTTCCTTTGCGCTCGAATTCGTTCGAGGATTTCTTTAAGTGAAAGATTCTCTTCTATTGCCTCGTTCAGTAACGCTTGCCTAGCTTGGGCATCCTTAAGACGAGCGATTGCTTGCGCCTTAGTGTATTCAATCCGACCTTGGCGCAAGGCATCGATTACCTCATCCGCTAGGTTGAGTAAGGGAAGCCGACTGCTCACGAATGATTCCCAACTCATCAGTCCCAGAGAGTTAAACATTATCTTCACCAGCTCTCCTTCCTGGCTACCCAAAACGTTTTGGGTAACTTTGCCTTTAACCTCATTTTGCATTCGGTAAAGCAAGGTGCGAGCCTCTTCAACACTACTCGATAGTTGAGTAGCTAGCAGTTGCAAGATAGCTTCTGTTTCCTCAACGGGATTTAAGTCTTCGCGCTGGAGGTTTTCAATCAATGATAGCTGGAGAGCCTCTTCATCGGTTAGTTCCCTGACAACAACAGGGATCTCCGACAAACCCGCCTTTTGGGCAGCTCGGTAACGACGCTCCCCCGCGACTAACTCATACTCTCCAAGATGTAGAATTCGCACCAACAGAGGCTCTAGGATACCGAGTTTCTTAACTGAAATAGTCAATTGCTCTAACTTTTCTGGATCGAAGTAGCGTCTGGGTTGCTGTTGAGGTAGGCGGATCGAGCTAATTGCCACAAACTGTGCAGCGGCGGCTGGAGGTTCTCCTAAAAGAGCGGCTACACCTCTCAACTTACTTGTATAGGGCTGATCTTTTTTGGTCACGTCTCTTTAGAGTTTCTCTAAACCTATAGCAATGTGTTTCAGGATAGCAACGGCTGGATGCTTTGGGCTGGACTTGGCTAAGGGCAATCGCTTTTCGGAAGCATCAGCAAAAGCAATCGAGCGAGGAATCGGCTCGTAAACCTTAGCCAGTGGCGAAAGCTGTTCAGAAATAGCTTTTAAAGTCCGGCTTTCTTGAGCTGTGCGACCGTCGTACATCGTGGGAATAAATCCTGCGATCATTAAATTTCGATTGGCTTTAGAGCGAAGTCCTACCACCGTATTCAATAGCAAATCTGTTCCCTGAAAGGCTTTAAATTGCGTTTGGATCGGGACGAGTACGTGAGTGGAGGCAACTAGGCTGATCACGCTCAAAATTCCCAAGCTGGGAGGACAGTCAATTAAGATAAAGTCGTATTTATCTTCGACGGGAGCTAAAGCTTCCTTAAGGCGCATCTCCCGCATCAGGGCGCTAACCAATTCAAGTTCAGCCGCACTCAAGTTGATGTTTGAAGGAGCAATGTCCAGTTTGTGAATTTTGCCATGAATGTGCAAGGGTTCTTCCCCGACGATGGCTTCGTAGACGGTCGTCGTCAACTCGACCGGGTCAAGCCCCATGAAGGTGGTAAGCGTTGCTTGGGGGTCCATATCCACCAAGAGAACCCGATGCTTTCGTAGGGCTAAGTGGTAGCCCAGGTTCATGGTTAGCGTACTCTTAGCTACGCCTCCCGATTGATTAAATAGTGAAATTACCTTGGTCAAGGTCTGACATCCTGCGACTCTGGAGCTGAATATACCTCACTACGGTTCATCTCGAATAGGGCAATGGGAAAGCGTTTGCTCTCGTTGTCAAGCAGGAGCAAATGCTCTTTCCTAATTCTGGGTCAAGCTTACCCCATGCTTATCAGGCAACAGAATAATTTAAAGCATAATGCTCAAGCAGGAATAATAACAGATCAAGAAAATAAGCTTTTGAAGCGACTAGAGTTGGCTATGGAGGAGTATTTCAAGTTCCTCAAGGAAATAAGAAAGCTCAATGAAGAAAACTCTTCATGGATAGAGTAGTGACGATAATCTTGAGTTGAAGACATTAACGCAGGATTACCTGACTAATCCTGCTTCACTTGGAGCTTGATCGATCCTCACGCACTACCTTGCATCTGTAAACTGGAATTTGCTGGAGAATCCTAAAAAGGCTGACAAATCCACTACATCAACTATCCATCTGCGCTCCAACAAGCGAGGTGGGTAGGATGGTTCCTTATGAAAATTAACCGACACGGACAGTCGAAAATCCTCACACCAGAGGAGATTGATCTACTTTTTTCTCAAGGACTACAAACCGAGCGTGATCGCGTCCTGTTTAGCGTTTGCTTATTTTCCGCCTGCCGCGTTGCCGAAGCTTGCTCTCTCGTCACCAGCGATGTCTACAGCCTGAAGGGAGAAGTGCATCCCGTACTCATCCTGCGTAAAGCCAATACCAAAGGGAAGTTAGCCACTCGCAACATTCCCATGCTCGAAGACTTGCGGGTAACACTCAGTAACTACTACCCTCACGCGGGCAAATATTACTTGTTTCCCGGTCGCTACAATCGAGGCTATCTCCACCCGGACACCGCTGCTCGTTTCCTCAAAGAAGCCTGCAACAGAGTCGGTCTACAGGGTGTCAGTACCCACAGCTTTCGCCGCACCGCACTGACTCAAATGAGTAATGCTGGCATCCCGTTGCGGGTGATTCAAAAAATCTCAGGACATCGCAATTTGGAACAACTGCAAAAATATCTAGAGGTTCCCTCTGAACAAGTCAAAGGTGCGATCGCCTCTTTATCCATGCTATCCCCGATCGGGAAAGATTTATTTCCCGATCCAGAGGCATCTACGCCCATAAAAAGCTAGCTCACCACGCCAATTTTGGTAAAACTTATCAAAAGGTTTTCAGACTTCCGGGTTCTGACGGGAAAGTGCCTGAATATCAGCCCGCAATGCTGCGATTTCTTCATAGAGTGCGGTAATGGATTTGGCACCTGCTACCTCTGCCTCTTTGTTGTCGGCATCGCGACCGATAAAGAATGTAGCGAGTGTTGCCGTTACATAGCCAAATACAGCAAAGGCATACAAGGCTAAAAATAGGCAAATCACCCTACTCTCTGAAGTCTGTGGCCAATATTCCGAACCCATTGTTGTCATCAGCATCGCCGTCCACCACAGTGCAGTACCATAGTCCTTCAGTCCGCGCCCATCAGGGGTGGTGCTTTCAAATGCATACATCCCTGCCGCTCCTACCAGCGTCACCACTAGTGTTAGCGCCATGAGGTAGCCGAAGCCACGACGAGCCATACTAGCTCTGAGCGATCGCGTCCCAGCTTTGCCAGTAGATAGTTTCAAATTCAAATGTTGTAAGCCTAAACTCAATTGGTATCAGACCTTTTTATCCACAACGGATTGACCTTTGGTATCCACATCTAGCTCTTCTCGACGAAGCTGTTCAGAAGCGTTAACCGTATCTCGCTCTACTTCTTTCCTGACATTAACTTCCTCACGCACAAAAGCTTTCTTTTGAATATCAGCAGTCTCTTCGTAGACTTCCATACGTGCAACTTCGCCTTCGTGGAAGGCATTGGCACTAGGAGAAACTACAGTTCCAGCATCTTCTGGAGTAGTGCGCTCAACGATAACTCGCTCCTTTTCAAGGGGTACCGAAACCCGTGCCGTCTCTGTTTCAACGTGTTTGCCAACTGTTACATCTCCTGTCTTAACGCGGTTTTTATTGGTAATGAGCCGTTCTTCGTACAGTTTGAGAGTTTGATGATCCTGCTGATTCATCTCGTAGAGAGAAGAATCTTGCTGGTAGGTGTAGGTATCACGGTTGTAACTAGCATTGCGAGGTTGATTAGAGGTAGCGCCAGGAGCTGCATAGGCAGGCGTAGGATCTAAAGGTGCTGATGCCCCTATAGGTGCCGATGTCTGCACAGATGTCTCTGTAGACGGAGTCCGATAAACTCCCCGCACCCGCTCTTCATAATCGTAATCAACCTTCAAGCTGTCGTTGAACTCAGGTAAATTTTCCGCTTGCTCTTTGGTAAACCCTAGGGCATAGATATGCCGTGCATTATGGTCAATACTGGAACGACCTACTGGTAGCAGGACTTGCTTACCAAAAATCCAGAAGCCTGTGTCAACGACGAGATACCGGAAATGACCTGACTCATCAACTAAGATATTTTTGACGCTACCAATCTTTTCATCAGTTCTGTCTGCATAAACATCATAGCCTTTGATTTCATCACCAAAAGTGTCTCGGTAATTTGGATCAAAGTCTTCGAGCTTGTAAAGAACCATGTTTCTATTCTCCAATTATCTATCTATCAACAAAATTATCCTTACTATCATGAAAAAACAAGTGTTTAGCAAATATCTATATTTATTGTTTATAAGCATTCTAAACTCGCTGAATTTTACTGTTTAGAAAGGCTATGACTTTCTAAATAAACTCCTTCTAAACTCTGATTTATACCTTGATTAATATTAAATTATCTTTAATATATTAAGTATAAGTTTCAACGGGACAGATTCTATAGACAAAGCAAAACCGTTAGAGTCGCTATATAAATTAAGGGTTTTGCTAAAAGAACTTGAACAGCAAGCAACTAATGAGCTAGGTAAGGTTTTGCATAAATGAAGTATTTCTTCAAGCAACTTACGCTCTATATTACCGTATTAATCATGCTAAAGGGGGATGAATATGTCAAATCAATTAGGCTCCTACTTACCACCACCAACTAAACAACGATTTGCTGATACTTTTCGCACAGTCAGCCGATTTAGTTTCTGGATACAGTTAGTGCTAGGTGCTATTTCTGTCATTACTTTATTGTTAGCTATCTTTAGCCGTAACCTCAGCGCTCAAACAAATAATGCAGGGATTGGGTTGGGTATCTTTTTAGCTAGTGTTGGAATTTTGTTGCTGTGCTTCAGAGTATATTGGGCTTTCCGATACAGGCGTTTAGCCAAACGATTACAGTCATCTAATCGCGAAGTGCATCCCAGGAAGGAGGAGATAATTCAAATCTTGCAAATTGGACTAATTGTTAGTTTAGTGGGGGTGTTATTAGCTTTCTTGGCTTCTGAATTAAGCGTTGTAGTGGTACTGGCAAAAGCTCTAGCCGAACCTCAAGGAATAGCAGTCTATAACCGTCAAAATGTCATTCGTTCACTGGATATTTTTGTTGTTTTAGCCAATATCAATATGATTGGTGCTCACTTTGTAGGATGCGTTACTTCTCTTGGTCTACTTGAGTGGGTAGATCAGTAGGAGAGAAGAAAAATATATAAAGTTTTTGTTAAAAAAAGAGCAAGAAATTAGGAGTTATTTATCATGTCAAACTTCCCTCGTCTGTCATCAGAAACTATAGCCTTCCTAACTCTAGGATTAGCAATAGGTGCAGTTGCACCTTTAGTAAATTTGGCTTCAGGTGCAGTAGTAGCGGCTCCAACTTCAAACGCTAGCTTTCCTGACATTCAAGACCACTGGGCGCGTCCATTTATTGAACCCCTCGCTGAAAAAGACATTCTTGCTGGATATCTTGATGGAACATACAGACCTAATCAGCCAGTAAAACGCGATGAATTTGCCGCAGTAATCCGCCAAGCTTTTAATCAGGAACCCGTTCGGAAAATAGCAGGTGGAAGTGTATATAAAGATGTTCCTTCTGGCTATTGGGCAGCTTCAGCAATCGAGGAAGCTTACCAGACAGGATTTATGACGGGCTATCCTGGGGGTTTCTTTCGTCCAAATCAAGAGATTTCCAGGGTTGAGGCATTAGTTGCTTTAGAGAAGAACTTGGATTCGTCTTCGACAAATCCGACACCATCCGCCACTCAAACGACGAATCAAGCAGCTACAAATCAAGCAACTACAAATCAAGCAACTACTCAAGCAACCACTCAGCCAGTAAGCACAGGTCGAGCAACCAAGAAGCGTTTGTTTATCCCTCTGGCAATGACTAGTTTGATGCAGCCACTGGTAACTGCGCCAGCGAATAGTCAGAGTACGCCTGCTAACAGTTCGCCCTCATCAAGTGACAACGGTGTATCTCCTAGTGAGTCGCCCTCATCGGTAGCGAGTGACAAAGGGGTATCTCCTAGTAATTTGCCCTCATCAGTAGCAACTAAGCAAGGTTTGTCTTCGACACGCCCTGCATCATTTACTGTTAGCAACTATTATGCAGATGCCCAGAAGATTCCTTATTATGCGGTTGATGATGTAGCAGCAGCCACAAAAGCAAATATCGTAGTCAACTATCCCAATCAGAAGATTCTCAATCCTAATCAGCCTGCTACCCGTGGTGATATTGCTGCTTTTATTTATCAAGCGTTGGTTGCTCAGGGAAGAATAGAACAGCTTCCTAGTAGCGTAGAAGCAGCTAATTATATTGTTGGTCGCCCTACTAACAGCAACCAAAACACTCAAACGGCTCAATAGCTCTCGCTTTGCCCGTCACGCGAGGCAGGGGAGAGGGGGTGCATCCCATTTTTGCAGAAATAATTTATTGTGGGGTGGGCATCCTGCCCGCTTTTTAGCTTTGACAAGTTTTCCGGCCTGTCCCACAAGAAAATGTATTTGCACAATTGGGATGCTCCCGTGGAGAGGTGGAACCTCAATCAGGCTTCCCGGACAGCAACTTAGGACTTACGCATCAACCGTAGGGATAGGGGCAACCACAGGGGATTGCCCCTACTCCAACACCATAATATTGCGGCTGTGCGTAAGTCTTGAACTATAAAACAGAGGGAGAGCAATGCGCCAACTACTTGTACAGGTTCCACGGGGATACGGTCAACAGGTTCTAGACATCGCCAACGCTTGTAAGGGCGCGAACCTTGCCCAGTTTGACGCGACTGGGAATGACCAACTACTAGACGTGGTAATCGTTCACGTCTCGAATGGGAAGGTTGAGGAACTGCTAGAAAAGTTAGAACCACTACCCAACTTGCACATCACGCTGTTGCCTCGTGGAGTAATTGCCTTGCAGCCTCCGGCATCAGAGGCACCCCAGCAGGTGAAAAATGTGGAGGCACGCAGCCCGATCGAGATATTTCTCTCAGGTTTGCAAAGCGTTGGCTCATGGAAAGGCTTTCTGGGGTATGCAGCGGCAGCGGGTGTGGTAGTGTGGATTGGCTTGTTCACGAATACTAGCTATCTTCTCGTTGCGGCAATGCTGATTGCACCGTTTGCAGGTCCAGCGATGAATGCTGCGATCGCTACAGCACGCGGTGATGGACAACTGCTCAAGCAGAGCCTATTACGCTACTTTTCAGCCCTGGCAGTGACAATCACTGTAGCTGGAGCGCTCAGCCTGATTCTGCAACAGGAAGTTGTGACATCCTCAATGAACGCAACAAGTACTGTCTCAGCCGTGGCGGTGCTGCTTCCACTCATTGCGGGTGCGGCAGGTGCTCTCAATCTTGTCCAATCGGAACGAAGTAGCCTCGTGTCAGGGGCAGCCGTTGGGATGCTGGTTGCGGCTTCACTGGCACCGCCTGCTGGAGTGGTGGGCATGGCAGGCGCGATGGGTCGCTGGGATATGGCTTTGAACGGTGTCTTTGTACTCTTGCTGCAACTGGTCGGGATTAATTTATCGGCTTCCCTGATGTTCCGCACCTATGGGCTGACTGCTCAGGGAACCCGCTATAAACGTGGCAAGCGATGGGTGTTTCCGGTTGTCCTTGCCGCTACGGTACTGCTGCTCTTGAGCTTGCTGACTTGGCAGTTTTCTACCTCCCCTGAGCTTCAGCGCAGCAGCCGTGAGCAGCGTGCCACTGCTCAGATTCAGAAGGTGGTAAATGATAGTGGTTTAGCCAATCTGGTGGAAGCGAATGTTCATTTCCCTCCTGCGAATATCAAAGGGCAGAATACATTGCTAGGTACCGTTTATGTTCAGCGTCAAGCGGGTGTCAGCCAGTCCTCTGAGGAGATTCGCTCCCGCCTCACAAGCACTATTCAGACGCAGTTACTTGAGCAGGGGTTTAACGTTACACCGTTAATTGATGTCAGTGTTCTCGAAGCGCCGCAATAAGCTATTCCACACTTAATTTATATGCAGTTAGTAGGCGAGAGTTTTGCTACTATAAATTGTTTCTTTATTTAGGGCGAAAGTTTGTATAGGCAAGAAAGCACCTAATTATTTATGAACTTACGTCTGATTGAAGTATTCCTTCCTGAGGAGGATGCCCAGAAAGTACCAGAATTACTCCGAGACTATTCTTTAGTAGGGATTTGGCAGACCAACTTATCCAACCATCAAAATCTCGTTAAAATACTGCTGTATGGGGCAGAAGCCGAAACTGCAATAGATCAGTTAGCAAATCACTTTTCTCAAGTTGATGGATTTCGTATTATTCTGCTTTCTGTAGAAGCATCTATCCCTCGACCTTTACTATATCCAGAAATAAGAGCTGAACTAAAAGAACAAGAGTTAGATACTCAACTATCCCGTATCAACCGTCAAGAACTTTATGAAGATGTTTCTGCAACGGTAATTCTGTCATGGACTCATAATTTGATGGTTCTGCTCTCCACAGTTATTGCTGCCATTGGTCTATTGCGGGATGACGGAACTATCATTATCGGTTCTATGGTCATAGCGCCTTTACTGGGTCCGAACATGGCGTTATCGCTTGCTACTACTCTTGGAGATACAACTCTTGCCCGTCGGGCAGTAAAAATTGGTGCTGTTGGTATCTCTATTGCTTTTTCTTTTTCTGTCTTAATTGGATATTTTTTCACTGTCAGCCCAGAGATTCCTGAAATTGCCTCCAGGACAAGGGTGAGTGGCTCAGACCTTATCCTGGCGTTCGCCTCAGGTATGGCAGGCGCACTATCACTTACATCCGGAGTAACAAGCGCGATTGTGGGAGTTATGGTAGCAGTAGCCTTACTCCCGCCTTTGGTGACATTCGGACTGTTGATTGGCTCAGGTCATTGGCAAGTAGCTGTAGGGTCAATGTTGTTATTACTAACCAACTTGATCTGCCTGAATTTAGCAGGATTGATTACATTTTCAGTACAGAAGATTCGCCCAAGAAAATGGTGGGAAGCCGATTTTGCTCAGAAGGTAAGACATGCTGCCTTTTGGATATGGTTTGTACTGCTATCAGCACTGATGTTTGGGATTGGGCTGTGGTGGAGGAATTACAGATTTAGCTGATAGTCTTTGACACACTTAACTCATGCAAGAATTCAACGTGAGAGTGCTGATTGAGCGGAGCGTTCAAGGGAACAACGACAGCAGCAAGTGAGCCAGCTAAAAACTCACTAAAACTTGAGAGCAGCCTAATAAGCGATCGCGTCAGCGCATTAGCTCTGCCTGTGGTACATAATCATGTCATAATGCAAGAACTTTTAACCTAAGCTTTTTGAAGGATGCTATATCGAAAAGGTTTGTATTCCACTAGAAGGGATGATGATTTGTTTTGCTAAACCTTCTGTAAATGTTATCAGAAGGATTTCACCAAATTAATAGTTAGGCAATCAAAAACCATTCCTTAGCTAGTCTTAACTGTTGGATTGGAGCTGATCTATCCACAAGATGCATGAAAAATTTTTCTGAAGAAATTCAACAATTTATTCGTCAAAATATTAAATCTGTAGACTATTTAAAAATTCTGCTTTTCCTTAATGAAAACAGAAACCAGAAATGGACAATTTACAATCTAGGTAAAAAACTTTATCTGCACCATACAATTGTGAAAGATACTCTAGGGTTTTTCAATAAACGTGGATTCTTAGAAGTCGAACGTCAAGAGAAAGAGCATTTTTACAGCTACAATCCGAGAAATGAAGATTTACTGAGCATGGTCGATCAATTAGCTCAACTTGATCGACACTATCCAGTTAGTCTGATTAATTTTATCTATTCTCTATCTAGGAATCCGATTCAATCATTTGCAGATGCTTTTAAGCTGAAAAGTGAGGAGGAAGAATAATATGGCATGGATTGTTTATATTCTGTGTGCAGTCATTGCTTTTACTTGTTGCGTTCTACTTCTACGAGGCTATCGGAAAAGCAAAGCTCGGCTGTTGTTGTGGAGCGGACTATGTTTTGCCATGTTTACATTAGACAATATGATTCTTTTTATTGACAAAGTGGTTATTCCTTCAGTGGCTCTATCACCTTGGCGAACTTCAGTACCCTTAGTTGGTATAATTTTTCTTTTATATGGATTAGTGTGGGAGGCAAAGTAAGCATATCCTACAGAAAGGAACTACTGAAATAGGAAAGTATGACGAGCTTCTTGATGGGAACAGTTGCTATGGGGTGTGCAATAGCGGGATTGTTTTTCCTGCGTTTCTGGAAAGAGACAAAAGACCGTTTATTTCTCAGCTTTACGTTAGCCTTCTTTATGTTGACAATCAATAGAACTTTGCTTGGTTTTACTTCCTATGCGAATGAAACAACTCCTGAACTATACTTATTGCGTTTATCGGCTTTTCTCATCATCTTGTTTGGCATTTTAGATAAAAACTTGCATAAGGGGTAATCACTAGAATTTGGGAAGTATTTTGAATAGAAGAGGTAGTCAAATGAGAGTAATCTAGTGCAGTGCAAAAATAACTGGACTAGTTACTAGCCCGTAGAGATTGTTATGCCCAAACCAAAAGCCTCTCAAGAAGAACTGAAAAATCTGTATGAGTCTTTGAAAATAGAGGCTGAACTCAGTCAGAACTATGTAGTTCTGATTGTTAGTTCTTGTCTGATTGCCAGTTTCGGACTGATCAGCAACAGTGCAGCAGTGATTATTGGGGCAATGATTATTGCTCCCTTGATGTTACCGTTGCGAGCGCTAGCATTTAGCGCTTTGGAGGAAGACTTGGATTTGTTGCGCCAAAGCCTAATTTCTATAGGAGTTGGCAGTGCGATATCTATTCTCTTGGCTGGAGTGCTGGGGAATCTAGTTGGGATTTCAGAGTTTGGTTCGGAAGTTCTCTCGCGCACTCAACCGAATTTGGTGGACTTGGGAATTGCTGTCACAGCTGGGGGTATTAGCGGTTATGCCAAAGTTCGACCAAAGATTAATGATGCAGTGGCGGGGACAGCGATCGCTGTGGCTTTAATGCCACCGATTTGTGTAGTCGGTTTATCCCTATCTCAGGGAATCTGGCAATTGAGCTGGGGAGCGTTTTTACTTTACCTGACTAACCTCTTAGGCATTACCCTTGCTTGTATGATCGTATTCATTACTTATGGATATGCCAAGATAAGCCATGCCTTAGGTTGGATTTTAGGTTTAACTGCCATCTTGCTTTTGCCCTTGGGAGTAAGTTTTTTTCAGTTGGTGAAACAATCCCAGCTACAAGCCACGCTGAGGAGAAATTTGGTCAAGCGCACTGTCACTATTGGACAACAGGTACAGCTAGTTAAAACCAAAGTAAATTGGACGAAAAATCCCCCCGAAGTTTACTTAAGTGTTGAGGCAAATAAACCAATCACCCCTAAACAGGTGCGATTGGTAGAAGAATTTATTGAAAAAGAAATGAAACAGCATTTTGTTATCGTCATTCGTGCCAGTCGCGTTCAGGAAGTGCGATCATCTGACTCACTTGAACCAGAAACACCAACCCAAAAATGATGACAATGATATTGTCCCTAATGGCTTAGTTATAGCAACGGAAAAATTTTGGTCGTTAAGGCTGAAAAGCTTACAAATTAAGGCTTTTTTGGGTGTCCTGATTTCCAATTCTACGTTCGCTAGTATGAGTTCAACTGTCCCAATTTGAACCATAAATGGGACAGTCGCCATCCCGAACAACGATTTTTCACCATTACAGACTTCTAGGCAGTGAGCGGTCAGACATCAAAAATGGGACAGTTCCTTCTGACTCCTCACTACTGGACTTTAGACTAAATCGAAAACCACGCTATATGTAGTGCATTTCGGTGACAATTTTTCCGAAAAAAGCGCTACCTGTGACATTAGTCTAAACTCCAGTCACTAACGACCAAAATTTTTCCATTGTTAAGACTAAGCCCTAATGGTTGTCACTTGATGCGCTCGTCAGTTGGTAGTTATCACAGCTTTTCCTTACTCATCGCTGCTCTAACGCCTTGACTGCCGCCAAATATTGCTCCTCAATACAAGCGCGATCGCACTCCTGAGCTACCTCCTCACGACTACTGCTCTCGATTACATTGGCATGATGCAGAAGTGCTACCCGATCTTTCTTGTTGCGAGTATGGGTTGCAATAACGGTGATCGCTTCCAACATTCGGATTCTTACCGCTACATCCGGTTTGCTGTACTGTCGAATTTGATTAAAGGCATCATCGGTTAGCTTTGCAAACGTCACCGGGTCGGCAATCACGCGCAGCTTGTTGTCGTCATCGTAGCGATAGGGAGAGGGGAAATCTCTTTCGGCTAAGCGGCACAGTGCTGCACTTAGCTGGTCAATACATCGGATAGCGGTAAATGGATCGTTAATGCCTGGGGAAATGGCACGAAGCGCGACTTCAACGAGTTCGTTGATGCAAAACTCTATATCCTGCTGCTCAGTGCGTTCTTTACCCAAGATGAAAGCATCATTGAATTGCTGGGTGAGCTTCTCGTTCACTCGTTCCCCAGGCCAAACCCTCACCAGTTCGCTTCCTTGCACGACGAACTTGCCTGGGCGATGTTTAAGACGCACCAGGAGGTCTTTCGACTTGGCAATTTTCATCAACGTCTCGTCATCAATTGCCTGAAGATAACCGCTACTCGTTGCCAGAATTGGAGAAGCTTCCTGGTCGAAACCCATGGGGATTTCCTCAACCCACCGCCGTTTGTTCTGCGACCCACTATAGCCAATCTTTTGGGGGAAGAGGCGATCAATCGCCTTGTCCAAATCGCTGCCGACCTCCCCGATGATTTGCGCTGCCTGAATCGAGGTTGAGGCGTGATGGATAAAGTAGATTAGCACGCCGATACTCGTGATCGCCAGCAAGAGGCCGACCGTAACCGATATCTGCGGCACAAACACATTGTAGTTATCCCCTCGGACTGTTCGCAGTACGAGCAAGCAGTAGATAAATGTGGCGATGAACGTGCCAAGCACAACCTGATTGCCCGTGTCCTGCATAAAGTTACGCATCAGTCGCGGACCGAACTGTGAGGATGCCAGTGTAAGAGCAACGATGGTGATCGAGAAGGCAGTACCCGCAACGGTAATCATCGAACCAGCAATGGTAGAAAGCATTGTACGCGCACCATCGGGACCACCCGTGTAGATCCAGGCTAACTTCTCAATTGGTCCAGACTTGCCTGCTCGATCAAGGGATAGCATTGTAAACGCCAAAGCGATCGCCATACCCGCCATCAGTGTCGGCACGAACCAGTAGCTGGAGTGGAGGGAGTCCCAAAGTTTGCCTAACTTGATGTTTTTCATCGACCATCGTTAACGGCTTGAGGATGATCGCTCCCATTCCCATCTCTTTGCGCCCGTATTTCGGCAAGCTTCCTGAGTGAACCACCAATGCTACGTGGCTTCGGCACTTGTTTGTTCCCAGCCGGCCATCCTTCTCGTTGACGTGAGCGATCGCCATCTGTCTCTTCTGTTTGGTCGTGGAAGAGAATCTGCTGCGTCGGGAAGGGTAGGTCAATGCCGTTAGCAGTGAGTTTGTTCTTAATGGCAGAAAGAACCCTGTCTCGCGAGTCGAGAGCATCTGCACGTCGCGGGGGGTTGATCCACCACCGGGCGCGGATGTTCACGGTACTCTCAGCAAGTTCCATCACCAAGGCATCGGGGGCGGGTTCCCTCAAGACATCATCCACGCTGGCGATCGCTTCCAAAATCAATTCCTTCGCTCGGTCAATATCGTCTCCATAGCCGATGCCAACATCGTACTCCAGTCGGCGGTTATCGAAGGCGGTGTTGACCATCACTGAATTGGTGAACAGTTCAGCGTTCGGAATGACGATGCGGCGACCATCATAAGTTCTGATTGTCGTGGCGCGTGTTTGAATGTTTTCAACCGTTCCCTCGAAGTCTTTGAAGACAATTTGGTCATCGATTTGGAACGGCTCAGTCAAAAGAATCAAAATCCCAGCCAGAAAGTTCTGAAGGATATCGCGGAACGCAAAACCAATTGCCACACCGCTGATGCCCAACAGTTGAACCAAATCTCCTGCCTTGAATGACGGAATAACAATGGATAACGCGACAAATAGACCGACTAAAATGGTAATTCCTTGGGACAAACGTCCGAGTACCAGTCCTAAATTCCGCGCCTGCCGATGCCTTCGGGTAAGGCGTCTGACCAGTGACCTGATACCCCTTGCCGCCAAATAAAAGAGCGCAAAGACGATTATCGCTAACGCAATATTTGGCAGCATCAGTACCAGGCTGTCGATCATGGCCTGAATTTTTCCCCAGGCTGTTGTTACTGAGTCTTTGGGATTCATTACTCCTCCGCTTGAAAAACTTGGATCAGTCAGACTCTAAATTAAGGCTCTGAGTATTTTCTTCCTCAATCAGAGGGAGGATTGCAGAGTGAATAAAGTGACCTCTGGTGGGCAGTTGAGCCGTATCGGTACGAGGCTAAAACCAATGCCTCGGTTCACGTAAAGACGATTCCCTGGCTGTCCATATCCTTTAATCCAGCCATCAGCGTGTACTTCATCCTCCCTAATGAAAGTCAACCAAGACCATTCTGGTGTGAAGGGTACGCGAATTTGCCCGCCGTGTGTGTGTCCGGCGACAGCCAACGGTGCAGTGCCAGGAGGTAACGCTTCAAAGGAATCTGGATTGTGCATCATTACTAACCTTGCTGCTCCGTCCGGCACTGGCGCTAGCGCAACTTTCGGTTTATCGTTATTCGACCAATGTGCGCCGATACCTACTAGGTATAGGGGTGCGTTGACTTCCGTGTTTGCTGTCGTTTGGTTGCGATTCTCAGATGGTGCAAGGATAACAGCCTCGTTCTGGAGGACTTGGACACCCACTGATTCAAGCGCTTTATGCAATTTAGCCGCCAACTTCTCGTCCGGTGGTGCGTGCTTGTTTTTCATTGCATAGTCATGATTGCCCAAGACAGCATAAGTAGGGATGCCTGCTAGGGTAAGCGATCGCACAATTTCAACAGCCTTGTTAATCTCTTCGCTTGGGTCTTTGCCTGGATCGTAGATAAAGTCACCAGCAATTAGCACGATTGCAGGACGCTCCTCAATTAGTTGTTTCACAATGCGGCGGATAGTACTGGTGTTGTCCATCCACATTCCTATTTGCCAATCAGCGATGAGTGCGACTCGTTGCCCTTCCCAAGCGGAGGGAAGATTGGGGATTTCTGCAACTTCTTCTTCTGTGTCGATGAAGTAAGGTTCGAGCAATCCCCAAAAGAGAAGTAATCCCAAAATTCCTAACAAACCTAATAATGTGTATTTAAATTTCTTCATCTTTGATAAGCTTCCTGATACTTTTAGAGAAAACTTTAGGCAACTACTGCCCTAATTAACTCCATTAAGTACAAGACACAACTTTTGAAATAATTAATACGTGGTTTTACACAAAAATGATTAATGCAATAATTTAATATTAGAACTTTGTCTAGCAAAACAAAGATATAGTTTAAAATTTATGCCATCTTTAAGCTTTAAGTTATAAGCTTGAGTAAACTATTGTTTATAAAGTTTACCAAGTATCTATACTTATGTTTATAGATGCTTGATATATTGCTTGTTCTTAGATTTAAACAGCTAATTTGTAGAGTTTCTTAGAAGTAATAGTTAATCTTGTAAGCGTAGCAATAAGGCAAAGGTATATATAATGACTCAAAACAAGCCACAGTTTAATCAACCTGACACAAATACTGGCTTCCAGGAAAAGAATATCGACAATATTGAGAAGCAGCAGCCTCAGGCTCAGACTGACGAAAATGCAGAATCTAAGCAAGATCAATCATCAGGCTCAGGCATGGGTGCAAGGATAGCTGGAGCAGCAGTCGGTGGCGTACTCGGTGCCCGCTCTGGAGGAATTGTTGGTGCTGTAGCAGGCTCAGTTGCTGGCGCGATGATTGGTAAAGGTACGGCTGATACGGTTAACCGTGCTGTAGATAATTTAGGGGATGCAGCACACACTGTAGCAGACGGTATTAAAGAGACTGTAGAAGAGCTAGGGACAGTAGCAAAGGAAACTGCTGAGGAAGTTAAACCATCTATCAAAGGTACAGTAGAAGCAGTCAAGGAGACAGTTGAGGAAACTAAGCCTTCGATTAAAGGTATAGCCGAATCTGTCAATCAGACAGTTAAGGAAACCAAGCCTTCTATAGTAGATGCAGTCAAGGGCGCATCAGAGGAAGTCAAACCTACGATTAGAGAAGTAAAAGATTCAGTCAAGCAGACAGTCGAAGGTGTCAAACCTTCTGTACGAAGTGCAGCGGACTCTATTAAGAGTACTGCCGATGAAGTTAAGCCTTCCGTCAAAGCTGTAGCGAAGGAAATTGAGGGTACCACTAAGGATGTTAGATCGACTGTAAAAGGTACAGCGAAGGCAGTTGAGCCATCGATAAAAAGTGCAGCCGAATCAATGAAGTCATCTGGCAAGAGTGCAGCCGAATCTGCTAAAGGTGCAGCGCACGATGTTAAGTCATCTGCCCAAAATGCAGCCGAATCCGCCAAAGAGGAAAATCAGGATAATGATATTCACATCTCCGGCAGTGCAGAAGTCAAGGAAAGAGTGATCATTAATGACAAGAGAATGATTAAGGACGAGGTAAAGTAAGGACTTAACTTTAGCTTGTTAAAGCTGGCGCTAAAAGAGTTTAACAGAGAGTGGATCTTAAGAAAGAGTCCACTCTTTCCTGTGTAGGAGGAATGCGATCGCCCAGGGGGTACGGAGATATCTATTTAGTAAAGAAGAACTGAAAACGTTGTATTAGCCAAAATTTGATTACACTTTTCCGTTATTGTTGAGCGCCTGATATTCTCTAAAACATTTCTCCGGTTAAAACTGAAATCCCAATAGATTCCAGTAGGTTAGGAAGGGAATGAAAGCTAACGCAGCCAGCGTAATTAACAAGTAGTAAGACCGCGCCATAACTGACCAATATTTATTCTTCCAACCCAGAACAGTAAAGACAGCTAATCCCAAGGTCAAGACAGTGGCAATTAGGGGAAGAGAGAGGAACGCGATCGCAAATGCTGGTACTCCATATGCCAGCTTCCATGCCCCGTAAAACCAAAGCAACAAAGGCAAACCAACGATGAAGACCAAATTCAGAGTACTGACAAGTCCCGCTAACAACCAGGCTCGGCTGTAGTGCCGCTCAATTTGAAAAGGCTTGCCTCGTAAACGGCGAATCAGCGGACGTATCGGCCAGATGAAGAAAGCTGACAGGAAAATCAGTACACAAAAGCCAAGCAATCCTAACTGCACCCAAGCCGTTTCATACCACGGTACTCGCTCGTAGGCTCCTATCTTCGGCCAAAGTGGATTAAACGCGAATTTGATCAGATTACTGCCCTCATCTTCAATAGCTCCTCCAAAGGCAGTCAAGGCATCATCATTAGCTCGCTGGAATAACTGCGGTCCTACAGGGATTAACTTTATGTTTTGAGGATTGTTCAGAAAGAACAGACCAGGGGTTTGAATTACTAAAGTTCCGTTATCGCCCTTCTTAATATTGATATGCTTAAACACTGCCGATGGCTTGAGGAAGGTGGCGTGGGGATACTCCACATCGCGGTAGGTGCCAGTGAAGCGATCGAGTTGTTCATTGGTAAGGGCAAGGGGTTTTAAAGGTGCAGGTTTATCGGGAACGGGAAAATAATGGTCTAACAACTGAGACAGTAGTTTTCCATGTATCCCACTGAAGCTGTTGCTGGCAATAAAAATGCCAATATTTTGGTCAGGCATTAGGGTGAGGGAGCTAGAATACCCCCGCAAACTTCCTAGGTGTCCGATCATGCGAATGTTGTTTTCCAAACGTTCGCGAAAACTGTAGCCAGTACCCGGCAATTTGGGATGGTGGGCGAAGTGCGTCTTGTGCATCAGCCGCACCGTATTCTCCTCCAGAATGCGTGAGTTTTCGTAGCGACCGCGCAGCAAGTGGGCAATCATAAAATTAGTCATATCGGTAGCCGTCGTACTCATTGCCGCTGCTGGGGCAATATTGAGATATAGGAACGGGACGGGTTTGAAGTTGCCACTTTGATGCTGATAGCCCACCGCCAAGTTATCAGCTAACGCAGGCGGCGGTGGTTGGAGAAACGTGCTGCGGCGCATCTCCAGTGGTTGAAGGATATTTTTATCAATATATTCTGCGAAGGGTGTACCAGAAATCTTTTCCACTACATAGCCCAACAAAGCAGTGCTGTGGCTGGAATAGCTGTAGAGTTCACCGGGGCGCGACACAATGGGTGGCATATGGTCAGCCAGATAATCTCCCAACAGCTCCATTTCAGCTTCAGTGCGAGCTGCCAGTCCGATGCGTCGGACAGTAGTACCGTCTGTGTGCATCATCATCCTGGCGGCTGTGACTGTCTCGGAGTAAGGGTTCTCTAGTTCAAAGTCGAGGTACTTATTGACATCGGCATCCAGGTCAAGCTGTCCTCGCTCGTACAACTGCATCGCTGCTGTCGCTGTGAATAGTTTGGAGAGAGAGGCAACACGAAAGAGGGTTTTATCTGCCTCAACGGGTATCTTTTTCTCCAGGTTGGCATAGCCGTAACCCTTGGCGAAAAAGAGCTTTCCATCTTTCACCACAGAGATGACTGCACCGGGAACATGAGTCTTCGACATCTCCTCGTTAAAGAAGTTGTCTACGAAAGCTTCCAATTCCTGCGGTTCCTTAAGTCCTAATCCTGTAGGAGATGCAGGCACCGACTTCTCCGGTTCAGTGACTTGCTGTGGTTGACTGTCTAAAATGGGCAGCTGCTTCGAGCCACTTTGAGCCACACTGGGCATCGTCAGTCCTGACAACGAAAGCGAAAAGGAAAGAATTGCTAGCAGCAACCAATGAACTAGCTTTCTACTAAGAAATCCTCGCTGTCTCATAGTTTCTTTTTACCTTCTCGTAAGCTGGTTAAAACTGAAACCCCAAGAGATTCCAGTACATTAAAAATGGGATGAACGCCAGCGCTGCTAGCGTAATCAATGAGTAGTTCACGCGATCGTTCGCTGACCAATTCTTGTTTTTCCAAGCCAGTACAGCAAATGTAGGTAATCCCAAAGCCATGCCAGTAGTCACGGGCGGAATGCCAAGCAAGGCAATCATTACAACAGGGACACCATACAAGAGCTGCCAGACACCAATTTGCCAAGCGACTAAAGATAGACCAATCAAGAAAACCAGATTTAGAACGCCGACCAAACCAGCCACTAACCAAGCGAGTCGAGTCAATCTGTCGTCCTGAAAACGCCGCTTACGGACACGGTGGCTCAAAGACCTGACAAACCAGGTAATGCCCGCCGACAGGAAAAGCACCGCGCAAAATCCAGCTAAGCTCAACTGAAAAGGGATGGTTTCGTACCAGGCTATCTTCCGAAAAGCACAAATTCTTGAACCAATGGGATTAAACAAGTAGTTAATATTGCCATGAGTGTCCTCTCCAAAAGCTGTGTAAGCATCATCATCAGTTCGTTGGAATAACAACGGCTCCACGGGGATCAACTGTGTTTTTACAAACCGTTCAGGAAAGAAGAAATTTGGAGTCTGAACGGTCAAGGTCCCATCCCTATTGGCTTTCACCTGGAGGTCTCCTAATGGGGCACCGAGACTAGCAAGGGTACCACGAGGATACTCAACACCACGGTAAACGCCAGTAAAACGATCAGCTTGCGTTGCAAAGTTGGGTAGAGGCTTAGGGGGTACAGGTTTCTCTTGAACGGGATAATAGTGATCGATAAACTGATCACTCAGTTTTTCATGGATTCTATTGAAACTGTTGCAAGCAACAAAAAGTCCTACGTTCTGGTCAGGAAGTAAGCTCAGAGAACTGGAGTACCCACGTAAGCTGCCAAGGTGCCCAATTGTCCTAATGTCATTTTCCAAACGTTCATGAAAGCTGTAGGTGATGCCCAGTAACTTTGGATGGTGGGTGAATTGCTGCCGATGCATCAACTTTGCAGTCTCCTCGTTCAAGATACGCGAGTTTTCATAGCGACCGTTCTGGAGGTGGGCAATCATAAAGTGAGCTATATCGGTGGCAGTCGCACTGAGCGAAGCAGCCGGGGCGATGTTGAGATAGAGGAATGGTCGCGACTGCAAGTGGTCATCTTGATACTGATAGCCTACAGCCAGATCAGATGCCAAGTTTGGCGGCAGTGGCTGGAGGAAAGTGCTGCGCTGCATCTTTAGCGGTTGCAGGATGTTCTCGTTGATATATTGAACAAAAGGAACACCGGAGATAAGCTCCACCAAATAGCCTGCCAAAGTAACTCCCATGTTGGAATAGCTGTAGAGTTCACCGGGTTGCCATACTATCGGAGGCATATGAGCGGGGATGAACTCTTTCAAAGGCACCATCTCTTCTGCCGTTCGAGCCGCAATCCCGAATAGTCGCTGACTACTGCCATCTGTTTGAGTCATTAAATTGGCAAGCGTCATCGGTTCTGGATATGGGTTTTCGATTTGGAAGTGCTTGAGGTACTGATTGATATCTTTGTTTAGGTCAAGCAATCCTCGCTCGTATAGCTGCATCACTGCCGTCCCTGTGAACAACTTAGAGATAGAAGCAACGCGAAAGAGAGTTTTATCGGGGACAACAGGTATCTTCTTTTCCACATCAGCATGGCCATATCCCTTGGTCAAAAGGATTTCCCCATCTTTTACCAAAGCAACAACCGCGCCAGGGACGTGTTCTTTCTGCATTTCCTGAGTAAAGAATTTGTCTAAAAAGGCTTCCACTTCCTGCGGATTGCTTGGTCCCTGACGAGTCGGGCGTGGTGGCGCAACCCGCTCCGATTCAGGAGGTTTGGGCTGTTGGGGAGATAAGAAGGGAAGCTGACTGGTTTCAGTTGGCGCTCCCTGAGCCAGATAGGGAAACCCGGACAGTGAAAAGAATAGGATAATCCCGATAATTCCCCAACAAATTTTCTTGATGGGGTTATACGTGCGTTTTTTCATACCTGTTTTTTATTTCTGATACCCAGTTGCATTGAAATAGCGCATCTGGGTACAAGCTATCGAGTCAAAACTGACCGCTGATGGCTGATGGCTACTTGCTATGAGGAATCGTCAGCTTAATTCAACAATTCCTGTTCAGGCACTCCAAGCCCTTCATCACTTTCCCTAGCATTAGAAACGTAATTGATGATTGCCCCGATCGCAAAGATCACAAGGAGTGCCAAAATTGATAGAAAAACAAGTATCACAATGTTCCTAGGACGTGGGTTTTTCATTTCAGTTCGCTTTTAAGCAGAGGTTACTGCCATCACACCCAGACAATTAAGGACAATAGGTGAGATAAGACGCAGATACATAACCTTGCAAGGGTGCTGAAATGGGTACCCAACCATTTACGCCACGATTTTCAATGGCAACATTCTCCCCATTGGTTACAACCCTGACAACAGCACTCTTAATTGATGACTCTCGCCGGACAGCAAGACCACCTTTGGCTGAAACTTCGCGGCAGTTTTGTGGGGGAGGAGACGACTGACAAGAGGTGAGAAAACCCGCATATACATAACCTTGTAGGGGGGCTGAAATCGGCATCCACTCTACGCCGGGATTCCCAACAACAACATCTGCACCTCTATTCTCAACAACGGTGACATTCCGTCCTGAGGGATTATTCCAAGTGCTCTGCTGTAAACTGTGGGTTCTTCCCGGACATGAAGACCATTCCTTGCTGCAACTTCCAGGCAGTTGTCCGAACCTTGTGCCAGTTGATATACGCCTTCGTTCTGGAAAGATGTTTTTCCTAAAGTAGAGGTCTGAAATTCCTGAAGTGTGGCTGTACTAGCGGCGGTAGAGGGAGGGACAATAGCTGTCAAAGCTGACATTAGTAAAGTAGGCACAGCTACAATTTTTTGCCAACGGCTCATCTTCATCTGTTTCCTCGTGAAAATTTTTCTGGGGGTACGGTTTTCTAGTTCTAGCTAAAATTGGAATTCCAATAGATTCTAGTAGCCTAGAAACTGAAGTACCTAAAATTGGTTAATCAATACTTTAATTATTAGATTCTTCTCAATAAAATCAAGATATAATCCAGGTTTAGAAGGTAATTTATATATTAAAGCGTAACCTGATAAACACTTTTGCCTAGCCAGTTTAGTTTACATCTATACCTGAATTTAGAGATGAACTAGACCAAATTCTTCCTTAGAGTAAAAACAGTTAATCTGCTAACAAATCTGGAGAAATGAGTTGTTTTTGGATGGCTAAGACAGCCGCTTGAGTGCGATCGCGTACCTCTAGCTTCTTCAAGATCGAATGAACATGGACTCTGACGGTACCAGGAGCAATGTAGAGAAGGTCTGCAATCTCCTGATTGCTCCGTCCGGCTGCAATCATTGCCAAGATTTCCTGTTCGCGCCTTGTGAGCGGATTTTGGAGTGATTCTTCAGCCTCTGAGGGGGTAGAACCAGGTTGTGCGCTTTGATGAAAAGTAGATTGAATCTCGGTGGTGGCGGCTTCATCCCACCAGGAAGCACCCACTGCCACAGAACGGAGCGCCAGAATTAGAGTATCTGCATTAATTCCCTTTAAGCAGTAACCTTTGACACCCACTTCAATTAAGCGAGCAATCAGAGGTTTTTGGTAACGAGAGGTTAAAGCAAGGATCGGTAGCTCTGGGTGCTGTTGCTTAAGTTGTTCACAAGTCTCAAGACCACCAATCCCCGGCAGTCCGACATCGAGTAGAACAATATCAAGCGGGTGTCGATTGGCTAATTCTATAGCCGTCTCACCATCCTCAGCCTCAGCAACTACTTCTAATCCCGGTTCCTGTTGCAAGCGCATAGATAAACCGAGACGAAACAATTCGTCATCTTCAACCAGCAAAATCCGTAGTGCATTCGAGGTCATTTTTACCAGATAGAAGTGGCTTTCATCAGCAGACAGAAGTAAGTACTAAAGCGAATGTTACAGAAGTTTCCTACCCTATCCATCCTCTCTAGAAGTGAACTAGTGCAAAATCCCCAATAATCTTCCCTTGAAAAGCGAAAGCTTACAAGAAAACAACAGCCGATGAGGAGTCGGCTGTTATCGATGTATTAGGCATGATCTAGCTAACACTCTCACTTTGAAACACAGATATGGCAGCTTATTGTCATTTGCATGAAGCTTCTGTGTTGCCTAATCGAATTAAGAGCTGTAATTACAGTTGTTTTGACTGATGGTGTAGAGGTAATGTGAATCCGAACAAAGCACCGCCTGGTGAGCGATTGTTGCCCCAGACAGTACCACCGTGGGCTTCAATAATCTGTCGCGTCAAGTATAGCCCCAGCCCAGACCCCATCGACTGGCGATCGCTATCTCCTTGGTAAAACCGCTCAAACAAGCGAGGAAGTTCATCGGGTGCCATCCCCCGTCCATTATCGAGAATTTTCACAACCTGATAGGCGGCATCAGACTCAAAGAAAATCTCCACGTTGCCACCACGAGAGCAATTATTAATTGCATTCGTCAACAAGTTGGTAAAGACTCGCAAGAGTTGTAGCGCATCTCCAGTTACGCATAGGAAGCGGTCAAAGTCGAGTTCTGCATAACTCAGACTAATATTCACCTGCCGCTTTGAGGCTAAACCTGATACTGTAGCGATCGCCTCTTCGGCTAGATCGACCAGCTTAACAGGAGCGAGTTTTAACCTTAATCCCTCTGTATCGTTACGATAGACATCCAATAGCGTCTCGATTAACCCAAGTGAGTTCTCATGACTCCGAGTGATTGCTGCCAAAACTTTTTGCTGTGCGGCTGTTACTGCACCATATTTTTCCTGCTGCAACGATTTCAATGTCTCAATCGCTCCGAGGAGTGGTGTTTTCAGATCGTGGGTTAACGTTGACACGAAATCCTCTCGCGCACTAGCTAACTGCTTTTGTGCCTGTAGCTTCGTCTTGTGTCGGGTGATCGCTTCTTCATGACGTAAAATGCGATCGCTTAGCCAACCTGTGACTACGAGGGCAAGCGCCATAAGCAGGCGATTTATGACTGTCGTTGAGTTGAGCCACTCTGGCTTAGGGAAAAATACATTCAGAAGAGTTAAGCCGATTGCCATCACCGTGACTTGAATTGTTACCGAACGACTCAGGCGTGAAGAAGCCAACAAAATTGGTGCGGTATACAGGAACCCCAAGGCATAAGGTGGTGGTGTGAAGAAATCTAATGTGGCAATAATTGCGAATAACCCGGCAATGAGACAGCGCGTATGGAAGTGCTGCTCCTGAGACCAACGTGTTTTTAAAATTGCCATTAATCGGCGTAGCATTTCAAGCTACTGTAATTTACACTACTCGATACACAATAGAAGTAGATAAGATTCTATCTTAAGCAATGAATTAGTGTTTATCTACTATTTATATCAAGAGATATAAATAGTAGATAAACAGGCTGACTTCCGAGTTTATAACAAATGCATATTTAGACATTCAAAAAAACCATAAACTGGAAACTATATCTTGATAACTATAATAAATTCGCTAAACTAAGTTTGTCTGATGAAGAAATAACTTACTTGTAGCTCTCTTCAGACTTAGATTGCTTGAAATAATATCCAAAGCAGAAGATTTTGATTTCATAAGCGCCATTCACATTTTTTAGATAAATAAGTCATACGGTAGAGGCAAATTAAATTAAAAAATGAGAGAACTTAAGGGAGATAGAAAAGGCAAAAAAAACTAATTTGTTTAGTAGCAGTTGCTTCCTTTATAGCCTTAGTAGCCAGTTGTGATGCTGCTATAAGGATGAGAAAGAAGAGATCTTGGGTATAGTTCTCAAATCCTTAGGTTTGTAGCAACGCCAGTGTGACATCGAATTCCCTGATGCTTGCTGTACGTCAGGTAGAAAAACTAAGCAAGCACAGCTTGATTCAAGAAAAGATTGTTGAAAAGAAAATGATTTTTAGGAGGTATATATGAATAAATACCAGCAGATAGGTTTTAACGCTGGATTAGTGAGAAGAATGCTTGGTTTTGGTAGCTTAATGATTGGTCTACCAGCAATTCCTCTAGCGGCATCGGCAGTACCTGTTTCTACTCTTGATAAGGTTAATCCCTGCCCTGGAATTTACTACGAAGAACCTTTCAATAGTAGAAATATAGTCCCCCAGGGATGTACACAAAATGCGGCTACACAGCATGTTCAAACAGGTGTGGTTTCTGAAAGACCAGTTATGAGGGATCAGGGAGTTTTCACTGAACCATTGACGCCCGCGCCGCCGCCAACAAGTGTTACTCAGCCGCCTCTACCAGAGGAGCGTAGCGAACCAATTGCCGCAATCATGCCAATGAATGGTCTGGTCAGCGTAAAACTGAAAAATAACACCAACGCTCCCATCTCCTATGAAGCAGTCGGACATACTGAAGGTCGATTTTTAGCAGGTGGAGAAGAAATAGTTCTGCAAGGTTTACCAACTCCTGTAACTGTCACCATGGTTCGTCAGGATGAAGGGCTACTGGATGTAGTTCCAATTTCTACCTCTGAGGCAGGAATGCTAGAGGTTTTATTGGATGAAGCAATGAATTTAGACGATAACCAGGGCGTACTAAGAATTCAAAGAGATGGTCAAGTCTTTTTGAACTAGCGCAAGTACAGTTTGCACAGATGCCTAGTGACGTTGAGATAGTGGCATCCACATCGCCTTGCAGTAGAAGGGAAACAACTACCAACAATTGGATAAGGAAACCTTCGACCTCATTTCTGGCATAACTGCCAGGGCATGACCAGTAATAATTTTAAGGAGATTCTTTCAATGAACGATAGATTTAGTAAAGTTCGGGTTGCCAGCTACGCAGGTGTCCAGCCGGACGATTCCGCGCAAATGTCATGGCATACTAAGGGTGCTGCGATCTGCGCTTCGCCGCAGCGCTTCGCTATCGCTTTAGCATTCTTTGCACTGCTTCTTCCGGCTTGCAGCACCAATGATCCAAACGCTGGTGGTCCTACCGCTCAGACTAACGTTGAAACAGAGGAAGTTGCTGAGGAGACGAACGAACTCCTTGGGAAGAGCGTGACAGTAAGAAGCGAAGTTGAAGAAAAAGTTGGAGCCAATTCCTTCACTATCGGTGATGACAAGCTTTTTGGCACTGAAAAAGTTCTCGTTATTAATGCTTCAGGAGAGCCTACTGTCCTTCCTGAAGATATAAAGCTTCAAGTAACAGGCGAAGTTCAAAAGCTTGTCGTTGCTGATATCGAGAGAGAATACAGTTTGGACTTGGAGCCAGAGCTAGAGGTAGAGTACAAAGACAGACCTGTGATTGTTGCCCAGTCCATTGCTCTAGCACCTGAACCCGGTGAAGTCACCAAAAACCCCAGCGCCTTCTACAACAAGACCATTGCCGTGAGGGCTGAAGTCGAAGACATCATTGGTCCAAGTTCGTTTACCCTTGATGAGGATAAGCTAACTAGCACCCAAGATTTACTGGTCTTGAATACAGCCCCTGGTCAAACCATCAACGATGGTCAGGAGGTTGTCGTAACGGGTGTACTCCGACCCTTTGTGGTCACCGACATTGAGAGGGACTACGATTTAAACTGGGATTTGACTCTGCAAAGAAAGCTAGAGGCAGAATACAGCCAAAAGCCTGCACTCGTTGCTAAATCCATATTCCCAGCCGCAGACGATTAAGTTGTTTGATTAGGTAATAAGGGGGGAGCAAATTGCTTTCCTCTTTTACGGACTTAATTTTAGCTGCCTTGCGGCTGTTTAACTATCCTGGTACCCAAGCTTACATTAATGTGCAAACTATTCAATTGGAGCAGATGCTATGGATACTTTTGAACTTTTGAAGCTTTATGCAGCAGGAGAGCGAGATTTTCCAGAAACGAAACTGAGCAACGCAAACTTGGTTGGAGAAAATCTCAGTGGGATAAATTTAAGTCGCTCCATCCTTTGGTCAACAGACTTGACTAATACCATCCTTAAAAGGGCAAATCTAAGGCTGACATCCTTAGCTTGGTCAGATTTAAGTGGGGCAAATCTGAGCGGGGCAAACTTAAGCGGAGCAGACTTGAGTGGAGCCAACCTGCGTGGAGCAGACCTGCGTGGAGCAGATTTAAGTGGAACAATACTGATTCAGGTAAATCTATCTGGGGCAATAATGCCCGATGGGATAACCCAAAATTAGACTTAACTGAGTGCGAGAAAATTACCTCCTCCCCCGCTAACCTTATTAGCTAAGGTCGGGGATTCTAATATTACTTTTAAGATTTCCTGTGGCATTGGAAGCTTTGTTAACAAAGCACTTCAACAGGTTCGCATTCAAACGGAGCTAAAGTTGTGAGTCTAGGGAAATTGATTGGCTTGCTAGCCTTTGCCATTTCTCTTTATATTTTGTGGCAAATCCGGCAAGTCCTTTTGCTGGTCTTTGCTGCCGTAGTTTTTGCTGTCGTCTTGAACCGAGTTGTGCGACGGCTTCGGCGATCGGGTGCTAAACGAGGCATCGCGATCGCACTAACAGTTGTTACTTTACTGGTAATTTTAGTTGGTCTATTCGCATTAATTGGACCGTCTTTTATTGAGCAATCGCAACAACTAATCAGCCTTGCACCGACGTTTTTAGAGCAGTTGCGTAACCGATTAAACTCCTTGCAAACCCAAATTCCAGAGCAACTGTTAAATGTCCGTAACCTTGGTAATTTCATTCCCAGGCTTCAACCGTTGGTCACTCAGTTATTGGGTAATGTCTATACCTGGTTTTCCGACTTGCTGGGAATCCTACTCAACTTATTATTGGTTATAGTTCTGACGCTCATGCTACTCGTGAATCCCGCGCCATATCGACGAGGCTTAGTACTACTATTTCCTGCCTTTTATCGTCGGCGTGTTTATGAGATTCTCTCTGAGTGTGAAGCTAATCTAGTTGGCTGGATGAGTGCCACTCTTATTGATATGGCAGCTATTGCTTTTGTGAGCTTTATTGGTCTGTCAATTTTGGGAGTGCCACTACCGTTAGCGAATGCGCTCTTGGCAGGATTATTGGAGTTTGTCCCTAATATTGGACCCGTTTTGAGTGTATTTCCACCAATTGCGGTTGCCCTAATTGTTGCTCCCTGGAAAGCCCTGGCTGTACTGATTTTGTACATTCTGATTCAGCAGTTTGAGGCTTATCTTCTAGTGCCCTTCGTTATGAAGCAACATGTGTCTTTGCTGCCAGCCGTCACTTTGTTATCTGTGGTAATTTTTGGCACTTTTTTTGGCTTTTTAGGAATATTTCTTTCCGTGCCGTTAGTGATTGTCTCCAAAATTTGGCTAAAAGAAGTTTTGATTAAAGATATACTCAACACTTGGCACAAAGATAAAAAAGATAATTCTCTAAAAAATTCACCAACCCTTAATAGCAGAATGCGTAGTTCATAGTTTTTGCATTCACCATTATTAATATTACTGAACAGTTCAGGTGATTTTTGAAGGGTGAAGATAGCTCCACTTCACAAGTTTATCGACAACACAACTACAACGAGGATATTTCTAACTAATTGGAGGTTAGATACTCTGTCTTAAACAGAACGCATGAAAGGCTGGAATTCAGCAATTAAGAATGCTAAGAACTACTTAGAACCGATAGCGAATCTTGCAATTGCTAACCCTTGGGCAGAACGACTCTTTCGATTCGGCTATGCAGCTAAGGGAGTAGTCTACGCGATTGTCGGATGGCTAGCAGCTTCTGCCGCATTGGGTCCAGGCGGCAGAACGACTGGCACGCGGGGCGCTCTCCGCTCTCTGGTAAACCAACCATTTGGGCGAATCTTGCTCGGCTTCGTTGCAATTGGCTTATCAGGATATGTACTCTGGCGGCTTGTCCAGGCAATTATGGACACGGAGAATCAAGGCACAGACGCAAAGGCGATTATTGTGCGTCTCAGTTATGCAGGAAATGGCTTGATTTACGGTGGGCTAGCGGTAACTGCCGTGAAGATCATCTTCGGTGAAGTAGAGATTGATAATGGCTATGGCTCTATAGATTGGACAGCGCTATTGCTAGCTCAACCCTTGGGCCAGTGGTTAGTTGGAACAGTAGGGGCGATCGTAATTGGGCTAGGTTTCTACGAGTTCTATCAAGCCTATACTGCAAAATTCTGTCGAAAGTTCAATCTCAACGAGATGAGCGACACCGAAAAAACTTGGGCAACACGCATTGGCAGATTTGGTCTAGCTGCACGGGGGATTGTTTATAGCATTATTGGCTTCTTCTTAATTCAAGCGGCACGACTGTCTAAGTCTAACCAAGTCAGAGGATTAGAAGGAGCGTTAGATTTACTGGAACAACAACCCTATGGTCGCTGGCTATTGGGAATTGTGGCGCTTGGTCTGATTTCTTATGGTGTCTACTATATAGTTCAGTCGCGGTATCGACGGATTCATAGTACTGCCTGTCGTGCAAGGACAATCCAAAAGAGTTGACTCTCAGGGCTTCTCGCTTTTTCGGAGTATTTCTGCTACTTGCACATATCTCAGCTTGAACTGAATGAAGGAGAAGACTGGCTAGTGGTACTTAAACGAAAATAGAGAATAAAAACGATATAATTCCTGCATGGCAAGCATTTTACGTTAATGATTTACTCATGAAAGAGACAACTCCTGCCGCCATGCCCCCAAGATCGATAGATGGTGTAAACGCTTTGATGATATTTGGACACATCAAGCCCAAAAACGGGAGTTTAGGCACTATATCGGGGGATTATTAGGAGAAAGTCAACGAGAAAACCTGTCTCAAATGGCGGATAACGCAGTAGGAGTGACTTACCACCGATTACACCATTTTTTGACAGAAGCACCCTGGTCAGTCCAAGAGGTTAATGAGCGCCGCCTGGTTGTGATGAATCAGTGCTCTCAAACCCGAATCAGTAGAGGATTCACGTTAATTGTGGATGACTCAGGGCATAGAAAAAGTGGCAATTTCACGGCAGGAGTGGGACGGCAGTACATCGGAGAAATCGGGAAGACCGATAACGGGATAGTGATGGTAACAACACATCTATATGATGGTAAAAAAAGCCTGCCGTTAGATATAGAGTTATATCAACACTCTAATTCTTTACCTCAGGGGAAAGCAGATATTGAGTTCAAGAAAAAGCCAGAGCTAGCTTTAGAATTAATTGACCGAAGCTTGATGAGAGGATATCGACCCGGTATCCTGCTAATTGATGCTGGCTATGGAAATAACACAACGTTTCTGCTGTCACTGGAAAAAAGGAAATTGAAGTATCTAGGGGGATTAGCCAAAAACCGCAAAGTGATAATTGAAACCGAAGCAAATAAACTGCAAGAGATTCGTTTAGATAAATTAGCCCAGTCATTGCAGAGTGAAGCTTTTACCCCTGTCCAACTCAATTTAGATAAACCGAAAACTGTTTGGGTGGCAACTGTTGAAGTTGAACTATCACAGCTTGAAGGAACGAGAACAATTGCTATCGTCATGAATGCCTCAACCTTCCAAGAAGCCAGTGATATTGACTATTTTATTACCAACGTTGACTCATCCATTGCCACAGATGAGTGGATAGTAACCACTTATGGTCAAAGGAATTGGGTGGAAGTTTTTTATCGAGAAGCCAAGGGATGGCTAGGGCTTAAAGAATATCAAGTTAGAGATTCTCGTAGTCTACTCAGACATTTTATTCTTGTGTTTTGTGCCTATACATTTATTTTATGGCATACCTTAACTGGAGGATTAAGAAGGCGTTGGGCGAACAAACCCTTAAACACCTTTACTGATGCCTTAGAGGCATTTCGGACAGCGATGTCTTTCCGCGCAAGTGGAGTGGCTGACCCTTAATCGTGACGTGTTTGCTGCTTATAAAGCCAGTTTGGGTTTTATTTGGACTTAATTTTTGTTTAAGTCCCGCTAGTACCGCTTCGCGGAAGTCAAAAGTCAAAGTCAAAAGTCAAAAGACTTATATTGAAATCGTTCCAGCGGTTTTGAACGGTAGCTTTATTTCCGCAGTGATCTACTAGTTTAAATCTTTAATAATTAGTGGAAAATAAAGTATTAGTTATTAATATTAGATTAAGCTAGGTTTAAGTGATGGTAAAATATGAATAGTTGGCTTTCTTAGAAATTAATTAGGCAAATTATCTCCCTAACCTGGCTAAGAGATTAGTGTTTAGGTAAGCTCTATTTATAATTTAGAAACTAGGCAAATCTACTAAACAAAAATATTAGCAAAACTAAACTTTACAAATAAATCATTTGTAAACTTAGAACTATATCTTGATTTATATTAGAAACCCGCTAAATATTTAGATATCAAGTCAAGTTATAGAGCTGCTGTAAATAATGCAGCTCATCTCGTTTACAAATTAAATCTTTAATAGAAATAACGAGAGGATAACAGGACTTGAATTTGCATAGAAAAAAGTTTCAGGCTCCAAACCATGTTTCTGTATTCCCATCTATTTAATTCAAGTCGTATACTCACCTCAATTTCTGTCGTTGCTCTGTCAGCTGGTTTAGTAGCTTGCGGTCAACAGGAAGCTTCATCCCCTAATGCTGATGGAGGGAAACTCGCTCTTAATGAAAATGTATCACTAGTGGGCGCGGGTGCATCCTTTCCCACACCGCTATATCAGCGTTGGTTTCAAGAAATCAATCAGGACTATCCCAATCTACGGATCAACTATCAGTCAGTTGGAAGTGGTGCTGGTGTTGAGCAATTCACGACTGGCACTGTAGACTTTGGAGCCAGCGATGTTGCGATGACGGATGAAGAGATTCAGAAGGTAGAAAGGGGTGTTCTCTTGCTGCCAATGGCAGCGGGTAGCATTGTACTAACTTATAATCTTCCCAATGTCGAAAGTGGCTTGAAGCTACCACGAGAAGTTTATACAGGTATACTCCAGGGCCAAATCAAAAGTTGGAATAATCCCGCGATCGCGCAGGCTAATCCAGGAGTCCAACTGCCAAACCAACCCATCACCGTAGTACATCGTTCTGATGGAAGTGGTACCACGGGAGTCTTTACAAAACATCTCAGTGCTATCAGCCCAGAGTGGAAAAATCAGGTTGGAGAAGGCAAGACTGTAGACTGGCCAACTGGTGTAGGCGCGAAGGGGAATGAAGGTGTCACCGCCCAAGTCAAACAAACTCCAGGGGCAATTGGTTATGTCGAATACGGCTACGCCAAGCAAAATAATCTACCAGTTGCTGCGTTGGAAAATCAATCGGGAAACTTTATTGTACCGTCCGAAGAATCAGCATCCAAAACCCTTGAAGCAGTGGAACTACCTGCAAACTTCCGTGCCTTCATTTCCGATCCAAAAGGGGAAGAATCCTACCCAATCGTCACCTACACTTGGCTTCTCGCTTATGAGAACTACCCTGATGCGTCGAAAGCAAAGTCAATGGAAGCCATGATTGAATATGGTTTAACTGAAGGTCAGCGGTATAGTGCAGAGCTTGGGTATGTTCCTCTACCTCCAAGTGTTGTTGAAAAAGTTGCTGCTGCTGCCGACAAACTCAGCCCAGATTACAACATCACAGTCGATAAAGCTGCCGCTAGCAAATTATAGAACTGAAAACGTTTAATTCACTTCAGAAATGACGGCATCAACTCTATTTCCTTTAAGTCAATCATGACAACGCAAGTTACGAATGCACAAGATGCAGTTCCACCCCGCTCCCAGACGGAAAAATCACTAGATCGAGGCTTTGTCTGGCTAACTCGTATCTTGGCGTTGGCAGTTGCTGGGATTTTAATCTTTATCGCAGTAGAGGTTGGTCTTGAGGCTGTACCCGCCATCCGAGAATTTGGTTTAGGATTTCTAACCACTAGTGCCTGGAATCCCGTTGAAGATACTTACGGAGTGTTACCTATGATTTATGGGACACTCGTTAGTTCAGCAATTGGGCTACTTTTGGCGATACCTTTAGGCATTGGAACTGCGCTCTTTTTGAGCGAAGACTTTTTGCCAAGGTTCGTGCGGACACCGCTGGTATTCTTAGTGGAGCTTTTAGCGGCAATTCCTAGTGTTGTGTATGGTCTATGGGGGATTTTTGTCCTGATTCCCCTGCTTAAACCGATTGGAGCGTGGCTTCACAATAACCTGGGTTGGATTCCGCTTTTTAGAACACCTTACATCGGGCCAGGAATGCTTCCGGCTGGAATCATCTTGACGATTATGATTTTGCCAATCATTACGGCAATCTCCCGCGATTCCTTAGCTTCTCTTCCACCGGAACTCCGGCAAGCCTCACTCGGTTTGGGGGCAACACGCTGGGTAACGATTTTTCGGGTACTGATACCAGCAGCGTTCTCCGGCATTGTTGGGGGAATCATGCTAGCGCTAGGTCGTGCGATGGGGGAAACGATGGCGGTGACGATGCTCATCGGCAATTCCAATGACCTGAATATTTCCTTGCTAGCACCCGCAAATACGATCGCTTCTCTACTAGCTAATCAATTCGCCGAAGCGTCCGGTTTGCAAGTCGCCTCTCTGATGTATGCAGGACTAGTTCTGTTTGCGCTCACCCTAATTGTCAACATCTTGGCTGAGCTGATTGTTCGCAAAGTGAAGAAGTTCTAGCCGCCAAGACAAGCAAAACCCTGTTGTTATTTACTGTCTCGCCCTATGTCAAGTAGCCTTCGAGATCGATCCTCTTTTGGCTCCACTGCTAAAGGTCTGACTCGGTCTTATACGAGTTTGCGATCGCTGATTGGGATGGCAATGACCACAGTAGCAGGTGCCTGTCTAGTTATTACCCTTGTACCGTTGTTTGCAGTAATTACCTATGTCATCCGTAAGGGATTTAACCGCCTGAATTTAGACTTGTTTACCGAGTTGCCGCCAGCAGCAGGTTTAGAAGGAGGCGGCGTTGCTAATGCGATTGTTGGCACCCTAATTTTGGTGGGAATTGCTGCTCTCATCAGTGTTCCGATTGGTGTCTTGGGAGCCGTTTATCTCTCAGAGTTCAGCTCCGGTAAGATTGCTCGTTGGATAGGCTTCGCGACAAACATGCTCAGTGGCGTTCCTTCAATCATTGCGGGGATATTTGCCTATGGAACTATCGTAATTCTGACAGGAACCTTCTCAGCTGTCGCTGGCGGTGTGGCACTGGCAGTGCTGATGTTGCCGATTGTCGTGCGTACTACTCAAGAGGCGCTACAAATCGTTCCCCAAGAGGTCAGATGGGCATCTGTAGGGCTGGGAGCGTCTAATTACCAAACAGTGTTACGAGTCGTGCTACCGGCTGCTTTGCCCGCCATTGTCACAGGCGTAACTTTAGCTGTTGCTCGTGCGGCTGGAGAAACAGCACCTCTAATCTTCACGGCACTGAACTCGTTCTTCTGGCCCCAAGGGTTATGGCAGCCAACCCCCTCCTTGGCTGTTTTTGTCTACAACTTCGCGCAGAGTCCCTTTGAAGAGCAGCAGGAGCTAGCTTGGGCAGCCTCTTTACTCTTAGTGTTGTTGGTTCTACTAACTAGCGCTATTTCTCGCTGGGCAACTCGTAAAAGTATTTATTGAAAAGAGGTTGAGCTAGTTAGTAATAGTTCTGAACCTTGTAGGCGATCGCCAGCTAAACCACTTTGCTACTTTTCTGATACCCACTTAAAACTCTACCTCAACTCTTATGTCTTCTAATCAGCAAGCTGCCAGCCATAATCAGCTAACTTCCAATTCAACTGAAACAGTTTTGCGAACAGAAAACCTTGATATTTATTACGGCGATTTCAAAGCTGTTCAAGGTGTTTTTATAGAAATCCCTAAAAACCGCATTACTGCCTTAATCGGTCCTTCCGGTTGTGGCAAAAGCACCTTAATCCGCTGCTTTAACCGCCTCAATGATTTAATTGAGGGATTTCATATTAATGGCAAAGTTTATTATCGCCATCAAAACCTCTACGATAAAAGCATCGATCCAGTAGAGGTACGGCGCCGGATTGGGATGGTCTTCCAAAAGCCGAACCCCTTCCCAAAATCAATTTATGACAATATCGCTTATGGACTACGAGTTACTGGTCATAAAGGCAATCTGGATGAATTGGTAGAAACATCATTGCGACGAGCGGCTTTGTGGGATGAAGTCAAAGATAAGCTAAAAACAAATGGCTTGTCCCTATCGGGCGGACAACAGCAACGTCTGTGCATTGCTCGTGCGATCGCAACCAATCCTGATGTTGTTCTGATGGATGAACCCTGTGCCTCCCTCGACCCGATCTCGACGCTCAAAGTTGAAGAGTTAATGCACCAACTCAAAGAGCAGTACAGCATTGTGATTGTTACTCACAATATGCAGCAAGCAACACGGATAGCCGATATAACTGCCTTTTTCAATGCCCAGGAAACAGAAAAGGGAGGAAAAATGGGCTATCTGGTTGAGTACGGCCCAACCGAAATAATTTTCCAAAATCCGCAACAGGAAGCGACTAAAGACTATGTGAGCGGACGCTTTGGTTAAAGCTTGATTTGGAGTTAATATACTACAGTTGGATGATTAGCTATTTAAAAGTAATTATTGATAGTGCTTTATGGAATAAACTAGCGTTTAGTTCCAGTGAAACTACCGTTTATATTAAATATAAATCATCTAATATAAATATCATTTAAACACTTAAAGCTTATTAGAAACAGATCTATAACAAATTATTTAACTTGGCATTTAAGCTCTGACTATATCTTGTTCTTGATAAAAATATGTACCAGAATTGGATGTTAGGTAATCAATTTGGTACAAGCTTTTCAATCTTTTTTAAAAGAATGTTAAAGAGCAATAGATTTCAAATCATTGCACATATATTCCATTGATACCTTGTGAACGTTTAGGAGTTTTTATCATGAAACAGATGATTGATTGGCAAACATCTGTGGCGGTGACAGCCTCAATTGCGCTTGTTTGGACGGCTTTTCCCGTTTCCTCTACAGTCGCTAGTACAGCTACGCCACTGGAAATTCAGCCCTCTGCCCCAAGTCAAACATCAGTCCAAAACCAGGCTGAATATAAACTGGCACAAGCCTCGGACAACTGTCGCCGGGTTGACACTCGCAGCAGCAATCTGAATGTCCGCTCAAGCCCTGGTGGTACTATTATCGGCTCATTAACTGACAAAAGCCTTGTCAGTATCGAAAATACTGGCAGCAACGGTTGGGTAACGATTTCATCCCCTCGGCAAGGTTATGTGTTTGGAGCTTATCTCAATTTATGTGAACAACCAGTACCCCCTTCTGAAACAGCGACCTTATTAGATAACTGCCGCCAAGTTGGAGTGACGGGTAGTATTCGTGTCCGGGAAGAGGCCTCAATTAGCAGCCCAATCATTGGAACATTAGCTAATAGACAACGTGTCACAATTGTGAATCGTGGCGAAAATGGCTGGGTACCGATTTCAGAACCTGTGATGGGTTATATCTCTGGAGCTGATCTCAAATATTGTCCTTAGTTCCGCCTAAGTACTGATACCAACTTGCATTTCAACGTAGTAGATAGCAAGAGCAGGAGGAGCGAAGTGATCTATGCAGGTTTTTCTTGGGGGCGTTACCAGTTGACGAAATAACCTCTCAACTGTCACAATCAGGCATACCGTTAGAAGTTGACGGATGAAAAAGAAGATTTTGGCTAATCCGAAAGCTGTGGTTGTTTACCTGAGAGTTTTGACTGAGGAGCAAAGTAAATCTGGATTAGGATTAGAGGCACAACTAGCATCCTGTCAGAGGTTAATCGAGTCAGATAGTCTATCAAGCCTAGGAGTGTTTCAAGAGATCGTCAGCGGCTTGATCGACCCCAACGAGCGAACCGAGTTTGTCAAGGCGGTAACACTAGCTCAAGATAACGGTGCCTCGTTGCTCATTGCTAAGCTTGATCGATTAAGTCGCCAGGTCTTTTACATCAGCCGTTACCTAAATAACCCGTCTCATCCAAGGCTGATCATTGCCGATCGCCCTAATGCCAACGAATTTGAAATCAACATCATTGCCTCCCTAGCACAGGAAGAGAGACGGCTGATCTCAGAGCGTACTAAGGCAGCACTAGCTGAAAGAAAAAAACAGGGTGTGCAGCTCGGCAAGGTAGGCAGAGAGGCAAGGGCTAATAAAGCTAGAAAGTTAACTGAAGAAGCGATCGCCATAGCACGCGAATTGAAAGCACAAGGAATCAGCCTCAGTAAGATTGCTGAGACTTTGAATTCTCAAGGATTACTAACTAGTCGAGGTACGAACTGGAGTAAGCAAGCTTTGAGTAAACGGCTGAATTGATTCTGTGTGTCTTTACCAAATCTTGTCTAGTTGGAGCCATTTAAATAAAGTGCCTTTAATTAAGCTTCTGACAACCCAAAAATCGTCCCCGATTGGGGGTGCGGGGCGATAGCATAGGAAGATAAGCCTTTTTTGGCACTGGGTAGGGTGGTCATCTGAGTAATATCAGTGGTGACCACCCTTAAAACTTGCAAAAGTCCTGTAAACCACTGGATTTTTCCTCTCCCCCTGTCGGGAAGTTGCGGAATCCAACAGGTGGTGTAGCCGAGTTGTCCAAAGAGGGTAAGGGTTTCGAGTTCTAGGGCTTCTTCTAAGTCGGGGTGAAGCATCGAGATTTTAGATTGAGGGATTTAGGAGAGTTATTATGCTGCCATTGATTCATTAATCCCGTTGGCTAAAATTCCAAAAATTTTGTTGGCGTTGACGAGAAAATACTCTCCTAAGTCTGTCTCAAAAGACTAGGTTAATCTCCTGAATAAATTTTTGGGCAACCTTCTCGTAACCTTTCACGGTTAGATGCAGTTCATTTGCCCAATCTCCATCCTTAATTATTGCTCGTAAGTCAATGTAATGAACGTTGTTGTACTGGGATGCTATTTCAGCAAGCATATCGTTGAAGCTATCAATTAGAGTGCGAATAATTTCCTGTGCTTTGGTCACTTCATTGATTCGCTTTCTAGCAAACGCAGGTCGAAGCCAAGGCCCAACAAAATCAAAGCCTGCTACTCTAGCAACAGCTCTACCGTCTGGAATAGCATAACCATAACCATGTAAAAAGATATGGATATCAGGTGCAGCTTCTGTGGTCTTAGTAATCAGATCTTCAAAAATTTTTGGGAATATTTTACCCAAAATATAGTCTAGGTGGCTTTTACGAAGAAGCTCCAGTCCAGAATTGGCGTGATTTAAGAAGGATTCAAGTTCTGCTCCAGCTACGTCATTGCCACCACCAGAGAATAAGAAGAACTTGGGCTGATGTCTACGAATCAACTCAAGCGTTTTCTCAAATTGACTCTTTTCGGGTCGATAGTCCTTGTCATACTTTGTACCGTAAACCATGTTCTCCAGGGTGTCTCCTGCTCTAGCAACTCTCAAGAGATTAAATTTTCTTGAGAGATTAATCTGGTTAATTAGGTCTCCTTTAGTTGCATCTTCTAACCAGGAAGGAGCGTAATCAAACCAAGAATCTCCCTCAGCAATACCAGTTAGAGCACTGGGAAAGTTACTCTTACGCAATTCAAAGAAAAATTCATCTGAAGATTCTCTAATTTCTCTCTTTGTGTTCTCGGACAATTCTCGAACTGGTGGCATATTTATAACCTCAAAAATTAAGTCCTGTACTCAATGGAAAGATTAGCCAATGTTAGTCAAAAGAGAAGCTAGCTATAGACAGAATATTCCCTTTTCAATCTCGTTGTAATTGGCTGGCAATGTTAAGTTAGTCTATCGTTTCCCAATGTTTTGCCGCCCTGTGGTTGGCTGAATGTTTTATACTAGGCGATTGTCAGACATATCTTTCAAACTACCTGTAATAATCAACCCTAAGGTAATTAAGCCAGTTGCCACTGCTGAACCACACATGAAAGCTTGTGCCAACATTCCCCAATCATTCCACCTACCCAGCATTCCGAAGATCAGTAGAATAATGCACGCCAAACCATTGCTAATAATCCCGACCGTTACAACATTACCAATATCCTTACCTTCACCAAGGTCACGATAACCTAGAACATACCCCATACCCAACGTAAAATAAGCGGCTCCCAGTAATCGTATAAAAACGATCGCAGCCCCTGGATGGAGAAATCCTATCGCCATCAACCAAGATGGAGGGAACACAAGCAGCGGCAAACTCCAGAAGACAAACGTCAAGAGGATCTTGAATAGTAAAACTAACTTTAAAGCCTGCATCTTACTGCTCTCCACTGTACTTGATTAATACTCCCAACACCCCCTGGTTTGGGCTACCACAAACCTAATCCTTTACAAGCTTGCCTTCCGCAGGAGCAACCACTCATAGCTCATGTGTATGTTGACTAGATGCTCAGAATCAACTTAATCACAATAGAAGCCAAGACATACAGCAACCCCGTAAAGATAAGACTAAATTTGAAAACTGCACAGATGGCTGCTACTTGAGCCAAGGGTAAACTATCCTTTACCTCACCATATAGAAAAGGAAACAGGGTCAGGTTTTCGCTCGCATCTAATAGAGCGGCAACCCATTGCCCCCAGCCAATAACAACTCCTGTGCCGATCCAATCTGCATCAAAATTAGGCAACAACTTCGTCGCCCAAATACAGCCCAAACTCAAAGCCGTAGAGTAAACCGCCATAAACAGGAAATCAATCCATTGGAGCTTCTGAGCTTGTTCCAGAAAATTTTTAGCGCGCCAAGCCTTTACAATAGCCTTGGCATTCGCCGAGCTACCTGCAAACTCAAGCGAGATAATCCCATTAGGGACGACATCCTGGATATTCAAAGGCTTGCCAATCTTGCTCAGCTTCCACATCAGAAACAGAGTAGCTCCAACCAGCACTGGCAGCAGAACACTCGAAGTTCCAGTTGAAAAACTCTGAAAGGGGTGTCTCATAGCATCGTCCTGTGAATCAAAGTGTTGTTGAGCGCTCTATCAAGATCTTGGCAAGTGTATTTAACTTCTCATCTACCTCACTCCGTTCCAGATACTTGAGTGCTGCATTTTCAAGTTTTGCAATATTCTCTTTCCCAGCATTAAAAGCCGAAACATTCTCCACCAAGAGGGGCATTGACCTCTTTCCCTTGCTAAGAGGCGTTTTCAGCCCTTTTAGGAACCAGAAAATGTCTAAGTCCCATTAATAATACAAAATAATCTGAAACCCGTTCAGTTTGAGCTTCCTTTATAACCTTATTACTGAAGCAAAAATATGGCGATAAAGATGGTTTTAATTTTAAAGAATGGATGATTTTGGGAATATAGTTCGTAAGGATAAGCCTGACGACTGATAGTGGGAGATTTCCTCAAGCTTACACCCATCCAACTACCTCCTTGATTTGAGAAATTGCGATTTCCCGATCAATATGTGCTTTAGCCTTTGTGAGCGCCGTATCCACTTGCTTATACCAACGTTGTGACCGAAAGCAATGACCACTATCTGTCACTATCTCCCAGGTATAACGCTCACGGTCAATCACAAGCCAAAGCTCACAACAGCGGTAAGGAGATTGTGGAAATTTCAGCAATCCGATTTCTGCCAAAATGCTTAGCTTCATTCGTGAGCGTTCCAGACGTTTCAGCAGTTCCAGAAAACAATGGGCAGCACGTCTAGCTGCATCATGATTTGAGTAGCGGTAACGGTCGCGTGGCTCAAACTTGAAGTTCTCACTAGAGAGCAGAAATCGGAACTTACCAGCCGTATCCTCAACAAAGCTTACTCGCCAGTGAGTTTTTGGATACTGTACGCTGAAACCTTGAGGCTGAACCTTGACTGCTGCTGTCATCTAGAGTGTTGCTTGAAAAGAGCGTCCACCATCTTAACCTTAACGAGACTTCTCACCCGTTCCGTTGTTTGGCACAAAGCGCTCACACCTCACCTATTGGTACTTAGACATTTTCTCGCCCCTAAAGGGGCTGAAAAGCTTTCTGGCTAAGGGAAAAAGGTCAATGCTCTAAAAACGTCTGAAACCCTTGTGATACCAAATCCGAGTTGACTACCCCTTTTATTAGGAAGGATAATCTTCAAAAAGGCGATCGCGAACTGGAGACATGGTCAAAAAAGCGCATCTCCAACCTTACCTGACAAGCAGCGAACTGAAAGCCCGCTACCTCTGTTGCTCAGATCGAGTTGAATCACGTCGTTGGCATCTACTGTGGTTAGTGTCAAAACAGTGGACAATCCAGCAAGCATCTCTTGCCGTAGGATTGAACTATGATTACGCCAAGGACATAGTCAAGGCATACAATCAACAAGGGGAAGTGGCGATCGCAAATCGCCGCCGTCAGCGCACAGCCCCCCCATCCCACGCCTTGCTTAATACTGAGCAACTAGAAGAATTACGTTCAAGCCTAAAACAGCAACCAGAAGACAAAGGCATCTGGACTGGACCGAAGGTAGCCGATTGGATTGCCAAAAAGACAGGGCGAGAGAAAGTTTGGTCTCAAAGAGGATGGGACTACCTAAAGAAATGTCGTTATTCTGCTCAAAGACCACGTCCTCGTCACGCTAAAGCCGACCCAGAAGCACAACAAGAGTTTAAAAAAAACTGCACGAAAGAGTTAGAGAACTGCAACAAAAATTTCCGGATGCGGTCATAGAAGTCTGGTCATTCGATGAACATCGTGTAGGACTCAAACCGATTCTGCGTCGAGTCTGGGCACCGATAGGAGAAAGACCCATAGCTACTGTCTATCACCGCTATGAATGGTTATATCTTTTTTGTTTTGTACATCCCAAAACTGGGCAAACCGAGTGGTTCATTATCCCTAGAGTTAACATTGATTGGTTCAACTTAGTTTTAGAGTCTTTTGCCAAAGCTATCGGGACAGGAAAAAACAAAATTATCTTGTTAGTCATTGACCGAGCGGGATGGCACATGAGCGAGAAAGTGATTGTACCAGAAGGGATATATCTGGAACCTCTGCCTGCTTATTCTCCGGAGTGGCAACCGGCTGAACGGCTGTGGCAACTGTCAGATGAACCTTTAGCTAACAAGAGCTTTGAAACACTTGATGAATTAGAACAAGTTCTAGCCGAACGCTGTTGTATCGTCTCACAAATGCCCTCTAAGGTACAAGCACTTACTAACTATCATTGGTGGCCTGATCCAGAAGCGTTAGAGACTGGATAATTGAACACACTTAATAGGCAATTAAGCCTCTAGCTGTGTGTTAACTTCATACTCTTACTCGGATTACAGCTTCTGTACAAAGAAGTTCATGACAGTGTGTTTTTTTCTTTTCAAGAAACTTTATTTATTGAGAATTAATAACTTTTAACCTTGTTTGTCAACGGGGTTTGAGCTACTTCCATTTTTGCGATCGCATTGAGGGAGATTATCCTTCCTGATAAAGGGGGTAGTCAACCCGGATTTGGTATGAATACTAGATTTATGCATTTTGAGCTGAATGAATTTCCCAGTCTGGGTTTGAAGCCATTTTTGCCTCAGTTTTTATCTAAGTCCCAAAGCTAGTTTAGGCTTTGTTTGGGCTTGATATTTGTTTAAGTCCCGTTAACAGCTTCTTGAAAATTTGGATGGTGAGCGGGAGAGAATATTAGCCTGTGAGGAACGGTTCAATATTATGCAACAGAACCTTGAACGCCTTTTGCAATATTTGGAAAATCGTTATCCAGGTAATGGTAGTGGTAGCAATGACTAAAGGCTTTGCTGTTTAGCGATCGCCTTTCACCTGTTCCCCACCCTCTTTAGTGGGGAACACTAAGCCAAGTTTTCTTAAACATCGCTTTAACCTTCATTCTTAACAGCACTAAGAGCTTCACTAGTTAAGACTAGCGCACTCTTAATTTCCGCTCTCATTGCTTTAGCTTTCGTCCGAATCCCCTCTGCCTGTTGTTGTAACTGTGTTACGTGTGTATTGATTTGATTGATGTAATTCAACGATGACTGTATTTGCTGCATCTGAGCTTCTATTGCTCTAGCATCAAGTTTTGAGTTGAACGCTTGTTGGGTGGCTAATTGCTGCCGCACGATGAGGAACTGAATCGCAACAGCAAGCAGCTCGTGTGTTGTCGCTACCCAAATTCCATACTCACATTCTCCCAATGCCCATATCCCGATTTCTTGTGCCAATCCCTCTTGAGACGAACTCAGGAAAATTGCCGTATTTGCTTGATGTATCGCCATCGCTTTCGTTAAGCGCTTGGAAATCAATTGCCGACCCCAACGTTCAGAAGGGCGGTTTCTCGCTTCAATGATGATGGAAATCTCTATTGTCGCTATCGAGTTGGCAGTGAGCTTGAGGAGAATATCACCCGGTC